>ENA-OYDK01000481-OYDK01000481.1-human-gut-metagenome-genome-assembly--contig:-NODE-481-length-5834-cov-4.169753_pt1 | contig 5834 bp, 7 predicted proteins | sample MGYA00243549_ERZ652903 | MGnify/ENA primary metagenome ERZ652903 (study PRJEB26926, sample SAMN06164813) | human gut metagenome | biome: ENVO:00009003; feature: ENVO:2100002; material: ENVO:00002003... | reverse complement strand
ACGAGATGTAGCTCCGTCTCGTGGGCTCGGAGATGTGTATAAGAGACAGGGCTAAGGTTGAATGGATTGCTAAAACAGATCCTCGTTTGTATCGCGCATATAAACTCAAAGAAGCATTACGTCTTGTCTTCTACAATGATACTGTAAAGGAAGCAAAGGAGGCTCTTGATGCCTGGTTTAAATGGGCAAGACACTGCAGAATACCAGCCTTTGTTGAACTTCAGAAGAAGATAAACAGACATATGCAATCTATATTAAATACCATAGAGTATGGATTAACCAATGCAAGGATTGAAGCAATCAACAATAAAATAAAGCTATCCATTCGAATGGCTTATGGATTTCGAAACTTAGATAACATGATGGCCATGATAATGCTTAGATGCTCTGATATCAAAGTGAAGTTGCCATGGGAGAAAGATGAATGGACTTCTTTCTTCTTCTTCGATTAGGGTATCTAATATTGAATTCAGCCACAAGGGTGCAAGCACCACTCCGTGGAACCCCTTGCCCCCTAAATTCAATACCAGATAAAAAATAATCAAGCAGAAAAAGGATGGAGGTGCTATCAGCGGCAGCTAAACGCTCACACAAACTGATGATGCCTCAAACTAAACTTTTTGACCATGCTGCTCATAACGGCTCAAACTATCTTAACGGGCACTGTTTTGTAAGTCTGATGCTGTGTGTTCCTGTCTGGAACCATGATAAAATCTCATATATTGCTGTTCCTCTCGGATACCGTATGTGGTAAAAAAAGGAATCAAAACTTGAGCTTGCGGCTTCCATGGTGCGTCAGGTCCTGCCAGAATTCTCACATAGTAAAAATGTAATTATTCTTTGTGACAGCTGATATATGAAACAGAACCTGGTTTCTATTGTTGATGAATATGAAAACCTTGATCTGATTGGAAACGCAAGACCCGACTCTGTCATTTATGACCTTGCACCGGCTCCTACAGGTCACAGGGGCAGACCGGCAAAACACAGAAGGCGTCTTTCGATAGAAGATGATTTTACTCTCTCCGATGAAAAGGTTGGGGATTATTATACCGGGGTTCGCCGTGTCCTGACAAATCTTTTTGGAACACCCGAGGTTCTTGCTTATGTTACATCAACAGCCAGAACCGGAGGAACCAAACGCCTATTTTTTAGTACGATAACGCCTGAAGAACTGCAGATTCTCTGTGCATGGCAGGAATCTTCACCTTTAAATCAAACCGGAAGCGACCGGATGAAATATATTCCGCTATTTCTCTATTCGTTTCGCTGGAATATTGAAATCAGCTACTATGAACAGAAAACTTTCTGGTCGCTATGCAGCTATATGGTACGGAGCTGCAAGGGCATTGAGATGATGGTTAATCTGATCAATGTTGCCTATTGTGCGATGAAGTTATTGCCATATCAGGATGAAAGCTTTTCTGATTTCCGAGATAAAAGCGTGCAGTATTTTCGTTTTGAATTAAGCGAGGGTATACACCAGCAGGTAATTTTTGCCACTTTGGTGCAAAATATCGAAACCCAAATAAAATCATCCTCAGTGATAAACGCCTTAAAACAGGCGATTGTAGGGCTGGAGCATTATTTATAAAGTTGTAAAATGGTGTTTTTTAAATATAACCATTGTTTTTTAAGAAAGTATATATTCCATCTTTTCTTGGTGCATTACATACATAATCTGCCATATGTTGCAATTTTTCAGAACCATCTATATCTTTAACTGCTATGCCTATTTTTGCATTTTCAAGCATTTCCCAGTCATTCTCCTGATCTCCAAATGCCATATAATCATCTTCATTAAATCCATAGTATTTCATCATTTCACGAATGCCTGTTTGTTTAGATATTCCCTTTGCCATAACATCATAGCAAACTGTAGGACATGGCACAATTCGCGCTGAAATATCTTTTTCCAGTTCAGAAAAATCGTAACCCATAGGAGCGAATATATTAATTTTCACAACCTCCTCACCTTTCCATTCTATATATGGTGGGATTTCTTCCTCATAATATTTTTTTCCCTCAACCAGAAAATCAGTAATTTTAGTAGCCAGATAAGGACCATCAACTGCATCAAATATCAAAGACATATTATTGTTATTACAATACTCTAATATTTTTTCTACATCTTCTCTCAAAAAGGGAAAATCCTTTATGCATCGCAACGTGTTGTCATATATCGCAGCACCGTTATTCAAAACATATGCATCAAAAACAGATATATCTAAATCCTTTATATCACGTATACTGTTAATATCCCTTCCTGTAGCCAGTGCAACCTTATATCCGTTTTTTCTCAATTCCTCTATTGCTTTAATAGAAGAAGCCGGTATTTTTTTCTCTACGCAATCAATTAGCGTTCCATCCACATCAAAGAAAACTGCTTTCATTTCCACCTCCTAAATTCCTTGCCAGTCTGCCTCCATTTCCCTACACATTTCAAATTTAAGAACCTGTTGTTTTCCTGTAGATATGGCATTTTCAACTAACTTATCAATATTTATGTCCATATCACGCATCATAACATTTTCAATCAGCATCCCTAAATTAGTACCACTTATTATTTTAATATTTTTACTACTCGTAGCAGCAATTTCTGCTGAAATTTTAAATGGCGAGCCACCTACAATATCAGTAAAAAATATAATATTTTTACATTCTTCTAATTTGTCTAAAGCCTCTGTTAACTTTATCTTCAACTCTTCTGTTGAATAAGTATCCGGGAAATCTACTGTTTCCAGATTTTTCTGTTGTCCTGCAACCAGTTTCACTGCACTGGCAATTCCCGTAGCGAAATTGCTATGTCCTGTTATAATAATTCCTACCATTTATATATCCTGCCTATTAGTTATTTATAAAACTCTTAATTTCTTAATTGTGCGAACGTAGTCACCCTTTCCAAAAAGAGAAGATGTTCCAAGAATAAAACCTTTTACACCTTTTTGATTCAATTTTTTTATTTTCTCTTCAGAAATTCCACCATCCACAACTATTTCATAATGATATTTTTTCCTATTTTGAATAAATTCCTCTATTTTTTCGTCAATATATTCTAAATATGATTGACCTGCAAACCCCGGATTAACGGTCATTATCATTACATAATCTACTATATGTAATATATTTTTTACAGTTTCAAATGATGTTGCTGGATTTATGGCTAAACCCGTTTTTTTCCCATATTTATGAATATTGTCATAAGTACGTGCAATGTTTACATCCGTTTCATAATGTACATAAACAATATCTGCTCCCATTTTGCAAAATATTTCAGATAATGCTACCGGATTTTCCACCATTAAATGTACGTCTACCATTTTTTTTGTGTTTTCTCTAATACATTTAAAATCCTCTAATCCCATTGCAAAATTGGGTACAAAATTTCCATCCATTACATCAATATGAAACACATCAGCACCTGCTTCATCCAATTTTACAACTTCTTTTTTTAAATTATTAAAATCGGCACACATCATTGATGGGCAAAGTAATTTTTCCATATTTTGGACCAACCTTTCAAATGCTTTTGTAAAGGTCCAAAATACTCTTAATACAATATTTTGGACCCTTTAATTTATATCTTGTATTTTCTGTCATTTGGAGTTATCTGGATATACACATCTACTCCTTTTTCTTTCAGCCGTTTCAGACACGCCTCATCCTGATCATCCACGTAAACATGGACTTCATGAAGTATATGCTTACCTTCTGATTTATGCATGTTTCCTATATTGCAATGTTTAATAGGAACTCCGCCATCAACTAACTGTTCAATCACCTGTGGAGTTTTTGCAACAATAAATATCTTTTGTGAAGGAGCAGCCTTTCCAATAATCTCAATGGTCTTTTTTATTGAGAAAAATCTAATCTGAACTCCTACGGCATCTGCAGTCATTTTCATTAATGATTTTGATAACTCATCATGACATGTTTCATCATCAACAACTAAAATTAAATTTGCACCACTTGCCGTAACCCAGACATTTCCAACCTGTCCATGCACCAAACGATTATCAACTCTTGTAAAAACAATGTTTATATCCGACATACCATATTTCCTCCTATAACCATCCTAATAATGACATTAATATTGCAAATGCTATTATTGCTAAAATTAGTACTACTATGCTTACCTTCTTCTTTTTGAAGATATAATATAGTATACCAACAAACAATGCTGGAAGCAAATTAGGTATAACTGAATCGAAGATTGATTGTACTCCAACAGTACCAAATAATTTTAATTTTTCCGGGAACGCAAAAGTTACATAACTTGGAATCATTGCTCCAACTACCATTACACCAAGAATACCTGCACCTTTAGTTAATGCTTTGGCATTTTCTGTTAATTTAGATATTGCTCCACTTCCCAGTTTGTATCCGGCTTTTAGGAAAAATACTCTTGAAACTGCCATTAAAATCCAAAATGCCAGGAAGAATATCGGTCCTAATATTGAATGCTGTTTACACAATGAGGCTGCTATACTTCCGCTAATAGGTAATAATGTAAACCAAAATATTGCATCACCGATACCTGCAAAAGATCCAAAAAGACCGGTTTTCATATTTTTTATTAATTTTCTATCAGCTCTATTTTCTTCCATTGATAGAACTAATCCCATCAGAAAAGATGCGGCATGTTGTTCCGTATTTATAAAGTCAACACCGTACTCGTCCAACGCCTTGCTTACTTCTTCACTATCTTTTCCATGTATTTTCTCTAATCCTGGAAGTATGCTCCAGCCGAAACTATTACCCTGCATTTTTTCAAAAGTAAATCCTGTCTGGTAGAACATCGACCTTAAACCCAATTTTTTTAAATCTTTATTGGTAAGTTTATTTGTTGTCTCATTATATTCCCTCGCCATCATCTTCACCTCCTGTTACTACTGATGTTGTTTTTGCCTCTTTGTCTCTCATAAAATCAATCAGTACTAATGCAATTGCAAATAAAGCTACTGGTAAAACATTGTCAGGTTTCATAATGCTCATAATTAAAAATCCGATAATCAGATATGGAACATTTTCTTTTTTAACCATTACCTTTAACAATAGTGCAAGTCCAAGTCCCGGTAAAAGTCCTCCTGCTATTTCAAATCCGTGTGAAACGAATTCAGGGAATGAATTAACAAACTTTGATAATACATTCTGTAATGCATATGTGCTTAAGAATGCAACTACTGCATAAAGTGATGTTAAAATCATTTCAGGTAGGAACACATAAAATTTAAATTTTTTAATGTCATTTTGTTTTATTGCCTGCTCTACTTTTACGTTAAATCCTGAGAACAATGACTGACACGCGATAACTATCCACTGCATAAGTAATGCGAATGGTAAACTAAGTCCTAAAGCTGTTTCTGCCGATACTCCGCTCTTATAAGCCAAAACAACTGTCATAAGACCTGCAATCAATGCATTAGGTGGTACTGTTCCACCTACTGTTGTAAGTCCTAAGTAGGACAATTCTGCTATTGCTCCGGCTTCCAAACCAAGTTTCCAATCTCCCAATACAAGCCCTGTTACAAAGCAGATGATAATAGGATGGAATACAAAGAAGCATTCCCATCTGGCATCCCACGCAAATGCAAATACAATCAGTGACAGAATCAGTCCCTGCAACAATGTAACACTCATAGTTACACCTCCTCCTTATTATTAATTTAAAAAGTTACTGTAGTTTTTGATAAGCCAATAGGTTCATCCGGATTATATCCCCTTGCCAAAGATAAGAGACATGCAAATAATTGTGAAAACACAGCCATTCCAAACACTCCTGCAACTGTCTCTTATACACATCTCCGAGCCCACGAGACGGAGCTACATCTCGT
>ENA-OYDK01000479-OYDK01000479.1-human-gut-metagenome-genome-assembly--contig:-NODE-479-length-5855-cov-2.603793_pt1 | contig 5855 bp, 5 predicted proteins | sample MGYA00243549_ERZ652903 | MGnify/ENA primary metagenome ERZ652903 (study PRJEB26926, sample SAMN06164813) | human gut metagenome | biome: ENVO:00009003; feature: ENVO:2100002; material: ENVO:00002003... | reverse complement strand
GGCCCAAGTATGATATTCTTGTACGATCTCGATCATATGCTGATCGATATGTAAGATGAAGTCTAATAAAAATTCCATTTTAGATTGATTATTAATTGATAAGAACTATCCTATATGACCCAATAAGAAAACAAAATAGATGTTTATTCTATTCCCTTTGAGAAATCTAGAAAATAAGAATAGTGAGAATGCAGACATTAAAGTGCTATCTTCTACTTTTTTGATGGAAATAAGGGGGAAAGAGAGTTTAAATGAGAATACGTCTTAGAGTATAGATATAGTACCCATAGGAGAACTTAAGGGGATTTATACAAAATGAAATGAATGTTTGTCTTTCTTTAGGATATTGAGTTTTTATAAACCGTACGATCCTTTCCGCGGATGAGGATAGGTTTGTCCTTGAGTTTTTTGATGTGGAGATGTTGCGGAATAGTGAAGCCCTGATATAGCCATCTTCCATCTTATAGCTTTGTTTTCCGTTGTATAGCTCTTTTTCGTATCGTTCGATATCTGCTTGGGGGATATTGTATTCCGTCTTGTCTTCATTCGGAGAGTACATGGTGTAAATATCGTTGTATTTCTGTTGGTTCTCGGGAGTTGATGAAGAACCCGAAGTCAGAAATACACTTACCAATACGAAGAAATAGAGTAAATACTTCATCATTGCGGTTGCAAATATAGAAAGTTTTCCAAATATAAAGAGGTTATTGTAAATAAGTTTTGTACTTTTGCGGCACAATTTAAATCTATTCACTTTAAGATAAATATTCGGAATAATGAGTGCACAAACTCCTTTCTTGGTGTTTTCGGGAACGAACTCCCGGTATCTTGCAGAGAAAATTTGCAACAGTTTAGGTTGTCCTCTGGGACAGATGAATATCCAGCACTTTGCCGATGGTGAGTTCTCTGTTTCTTATGAAGAGTCTATCCGCGGTAGAGATGTATTCTTAGTACAATCTACATTCCCTAATTCAGACAATCTGATGGAGTTGCTTCTGATGATTGACGCGGCTAAACGTGCTTCCGCACATTCAATCATCGCTGTAGTCCCTTACTTCGGTTGGGCTCGTCAGGATAGAAAGGATAAGCCTCGTGTTTCTATTGGCGCTAAGTTGATCGCTGATATGTTGAGTACGGCAGGTATCAATCGTTTGATTACGATGGACCTTCATGCGGATCAGATCCAAGGATTCTTTAATGTTCCGGTGGATCACTTATATGCTTCTTCCGTATTCTTGGATTATATCAAGATGTCTTTGCCTTTGGATAACTTGTGTATCGCGACTCCGGATGTTGGTGGTACGAAACGTGCCAGCAGCTATTCTAAGTATTTAGGCTTGCCGATGGTCATTTGCCACAAATCTCGTTTGCGTGCCAATGAGGTGGCCGAGATGCGTATTATCGGTGATGTGACGGGCTTGGATGTCCTTTTGGTTGATGACATGGTGGATACGGCCGGAACAATTACGAAAGCCGCGAACTTGATGTTGGAGAATGGCGCTAAGTCTGTTCGTGCTATCGCCAGCCACGCTGTGATGTCTGATCCGGCTTCTACTCGTGTAGATCAGTCCGCTTTAGCGGAAATGATCTTTACGGATTCTATTCCTTACGCTAAGAAATGCGAGAAAGTAAAGGTATTATCTGTCGCTGACATGTTCGCTGAGGCGATCCGTCGTGTATGTAGTGGAGAGTCTATCAGCTCTTTGTATGCTATTTAATAGAATAAGATAGAAAAATAAAAACGGTCGCTTCCTTTTGAGGCGACCGTTTTTTATTTAGAATAAATCTGAATATGCGTTACTTGGTCTCATCAATAATCATGCCGCTGCCCAGACATAAGTGATGGTCTTTGTCGTAGATTACACTGTATTGGCCGGGAGCGATACCTTGAATCTTTTCGTCGGATTCTACACGATATAGATCTCCGATACGACGGATGTAGCCATGCGTAAATTCCGGGGTATGACGGATCTTGAAAGTGATTTCTTTCTCACCCTCAAATTCTCCCCATGGATCTTCCGTGATGAAATCGAAACCTTGCATATTAATCACCTTGCCATATTGCGTTTCCGGGTCGTAGCCGTTGGAGACATAAATGATATTTCGCTTAATGTCTTTTTGGATAACGAACCAAGGGCCGCCACTTAATCCCAATCCCTTACGTTGGCCGATCGTATGGAACCAATATCCATTGTGTTTACCCAAGACCTTACCCGTCTCTAGTTCCACGATTTTTCCCGGGCGTTTCCCTAAATAACGCTCTATAAAGTCGTTGTAGTTAATCTTGCCTAAGAAGCAAATGCCTTGGCTATCTTTACGCTTGGCGCTCGGCAATTTCTGGGCCTCGGCGATGGCACGTACCTCACTTTTCATTAAATGCCCGATCGGAAACATGAGTTTCTGTATCTGTAGGCGGGTGATTTGCCCTAAGAAATCAGTCTGATCTTTTACCGGGTCCTTGGCGGTAGAAAGCCATATCTTGCCGTCTATCTCCGTGGTCGTGGCATAATGACCGGTAGCGATCTTATCGAAATCCTTGCCCCATTTTTCCTCGAAACAACCGAACTTGATATATTTATTACACATCATATCCGGGTTAGGGGTAAGACCGCGTTTGACAGATTCGATCGTATAGCTTACCACCCGATCCCAATACTCGTCGTGTAGGGAGACGATCTCGAACCGGCATCCATACTTGCGGGCGATATATGAGGTGATCTCGATATCCTCTTCCGCCGGGCAATCGATATAGCCATCCTTGTCTTCCATACCGATACGGATATAGAAGATGGTCGGATCGTATCCTGCCTCTTTGAGTTGATGCACTACGACAGAGCTGTCTACTCCTCCTGAAACTAATGCCGCTATTTCCATTCTCTTTTTTGTCTTTGCTTTTGAACTTACAAAAGTAGAGAAAAAATCTCAAACCTTTGATATTGACTGTATATTCTCTATCTTTGCGGTTGGCCCTTATTGGAATGCGGGCCTTCAAACTATGTACTTTAGATGTAATATATTATAGGAAAAGCAAATCGTAGTAAGTATGAAAAAAATAATGTTATCGCTTATGACAGCTATGGTTATGACGGCTTGTACAGGCCAACAGTCGGATACGGCATCTCAAAATTCCGATAAGGAGTTCAATTATGTAGTGGATCAGTTCGCTGATCTGGAGATTCTTCGCTATAAAGTTCCGGGTTTTGAGTCCCTGTCCTTGCAACAAAAGCAACTATTATATCATCTTTCCGAAGCGGCCTTGATGGGACGTGATATATTCTTCGATCAGAATGGACGCTATAATCTGGCGATCCGCAGGACACTGGAGGCTATTTATACGAATTATAAGGGAGATCGGGAGGACCCTCAATTCAAGGCTTTGGAAACCTATTTGAAACGGGTGTGGTTCTCCAGTGGTATCCATCATCATTATGCGTTGGACAAGTTTGCCCCGGGGTTTTCTCCTGAGTTCTTGATGGATTGTATTCACCAAATCGACGCTAAGAAGTTACCTCTTCGTGAGAATCAAAACGTGGATCAGTTCATGATCGAGATCGCTCCGGTAATCTTTGATCCGGGCGTTATGCCAAAGCGTAGCGTACAAAGCGGTGACGGTGATCTGATCAAAGCTTCTTCTAATAATTATTACGGGGGAGGTATCAGTCAGAAAGAGGTAGAGGACTTCTATGCGCAAATGAAAATGGGAAAGGATACCATTTCCCCGATTTCTTACGGGTTGAATAGCCGTTTGGTAAAAGAGAACGGTACGGTCGTTGAAAAGGTTTGGAAAGTAGGAGGGCTTTATTCCGCCGCGATAGAAAAAATCGTAGATCAATTGCGACAAGCCTTGCCTTTCGCCGAGAATGATACGCAGAAAGCGATCATTGGGAAATTGATCGAATATTATCAAACGGGCGATTTGAAGACGTTCGATGCTTATTCGATCCTTTGGGTAGAGGATACAGCTTCGGAGGTGGATTTTGTGAATGGCTTTATCGAGACTTATGGGGATCCGTTAGGAATGAAAGCAAGCTGGGAGTCTACCGTGAATTTTACGAATAAGGAGGCGACTAAGCGTACGAAAATCATCAGTGATAATGCGCAATGGTTTGAGGATCATTCTCCGGTAGATAAGCGTTTCAAGAAAGAGAAGGTGAAAGGAGTTAGCGCTAAGGTAATCACGGTATCTATGTTGGGAGGTGATTGCTATCCGGCTACCCCGATCGGTATCAATTTGCCAAATGCGGATTGGATTCGTAGGGATCATGGCTCGAAGTCTGTTACGATAGAGAATATCACGGAGGCTTATGATAAGGCGTCTCAAGGAAATGGCTTTAGCGAAGAGTTTGTTTGGAGTGACGTGGAGCGGAACGGTATGAGGCAGTACGGTTTCTTAACGGATAATCTACATACGGATTTACATGAGTGTCTGGGACATGGTTCCGGTAAATTGCTGGAAAATACGGACCCGGATGCGCTGAAAGCCTATAGCTCTACACTGGAGGAAACCCGTGCGGATTTGTTTGGCCTGTATTATTTGGCAGATCCGAAGCTGGTGGAACTGGGATTGCTTCCGGACGGCGAGGCTTATAAGTCGGAATACTATAAATATATAATGAATGGCTTGATGACCCAGTTGGTTCGCATCGAGCTAGGCAAGAATGTAGAAGAGGCGCATATGCGTAACCGCCAGTTGATCGCTAAGTGGGCTTACGAGAAAGGGAAGGAAGCGAATGTGATCGAACTGAAAAAACGGAATGGAAAGACCTATGTGGTTGTGAATGACTATCCAAGGTTACGTGAGTTGTTTGGGACATTGCTCGCTGAGATTCAACGTATCAAGAGTGAGGGTGACTATGCGGCCGGAAAGAATCTTGTTGAAGGATACGGCGTGAAAGTAGATCCGGAGTTGCATGCGGAGGTCTTGGAGCGCTATGCTAAGTTAAACTTGGCTCCCTATAAAGGTTTTGTCAACCCTGTGATGAGAGAGGTAAAGAACTCTAACGGTGAGGTTACTGATATTGTCTTGGACTACACGGAAGGTTATACAGATCAGATGCTTCGTTATGGCCGTGATTATTCTTTCTTGCCGACTTATAATGATTAATAGATGGAAAGTTTACAAGACGAGATAAGGGAGATCCGTAAGGAACTTCGTTTGGCGATGAACGGGGTGATTTCTACGAGTATGCGTGAGAAAGGTATCGTATATAAGTTAAATTTCGGGGTTCCGTACCCCGAAATAAAGGGAATCGCCCGTAAGCATAAACCGAATGGAGAGCTAGCGGCGGCTTTATGGAAAGAAGACATCCGTGAGTTTAAGATATTGGCGACCTTTCTCCAACCCGCCGAGACGTTGCCTTTGGATGAGGCGAAACGTTGGGTCAAGGAGATTCCTTATTTAGAGATCGCGGAGCATTGTTGCCGGAACTTGTTCGTTCATCTGCCTTATATGGAGGACTTCACGTCTGATCTGGTTGCTGATAAGAAAAATGAGTTCGCTCGCACGGTCGCCTTTCTTACTTGGGCCGAGAATTTTAAGCGAGGTGGCAGCTTATCTTCTGTGGTTTTAGGATCTTTCTTGGCAGAAACCTTAAGTAGTCTAGCGGAGACTAAGGATTTTAAATCTACGCTGAAAGAGAAACAAGCGTCTATTCAAGCCATGAAGTTTTATGGGCGTCAATCCGAGGGGAATGCGGAAAGGATCCTAGACGGTTTCAAGGAATTTCAGGAGGCTGCGGGAAACACGCCGGAATTACAAGAAATCTATAATGAATTAAAATTCGAGTTTGAATATTATCGGTAAGGCCTGTCTCTTATACACATCTCCGAGCCCACGAGACGGAGCTACATCTCGT
>ENA-OYDK01000445-OYDK01000445.1-human-gut-metagenome-genome-assembly--contig:-NODE-445-length-6156-cov-2.849861_pt1 | contig 6156 bp, 5 predicted proteins | sample MGYA00243549_ERZ652903 | MGnify/ENA primary metagenome ERZ652903 (study PRJEB26926, sample SAMN06164813) | human gut metagenome | biome: ENVO:00009003; feature: ENVO:2100002; material: ENVO:00002003... | reverse complement strand
CCGTCTCGTGGGCTCGGAGATGTGTATAAGAGACAGTTAATGACTTGTTTAACTTCCTCAACTGAGATTTCTGCAAGAGATGCAATCATATCTAAAGAAAGATTTTGCTTTAAACCATTTGATATGGTTTTAATTAACCATCTTTTATTCTCTTCCTCTTTGCCTTGAGACAAGCCCTGAGATAACCCTTGAGATAAGCCTTGCTCTTTACCTTTTAGAAAAATGCTATTATATTTTAATTCCATTTTGCTTCGACCTCCTTCTATCGTTCTATATCTCTATCTTTGTGTTTTTTTCCTCTGTTTGTTTTCAATTCTCGATTTATAGATTTTTGAATTTCTTTTTGTTTCAGTTTACGCTCTTCTTCTTTTCGGCACTTTTCATCATATTTATTCATTTGGTATCTCTTAATTACATGCATCAATGATTCTACATCTAGCATCTGCCCATTTTTATCTTCATACGATAGTTGTCTTAGCCAATTACCATCTTCCAAATCAATTCTCGCTATTTTGAATTCCGAATAGATTGGCTTTATTCGTTCATACAGTTTGTCATCTAACATCAAGTTAGGATCTTTATCAACCAGTTCAATCATTGACTGAACGATTACATCTTTGTTTTCTGTGTTCAGTATCAATGTTTTTAGTTCATTCTCTCTAGAATAGCTATATCCAAATCTAGAATCGGTCATTTTATGATTTAGATAATTTTCTGTAATGCCCAAATCATAGATTTTTTTTGAGTATTCTACAGATTTGAATTCGTATATTGGAGGTTCGAAGAACCATCCATTGTCATAATATTTATCCATAATCTGTTTACAGTGCTCATAATACGGCTTGATTTTAGGAAATTCATCGAGAACTGCATCGATTTCTTTTTTAGATCCATCTGCTTTTTCTTGATAACCATCAATTTCTGACTTTTTATCTTTGATTTTTTGCTTAATATCCTTTCTGTTTTGTCTGTCTTCTTTATGCAAACTGAACATACTTGTTTTCTTTAAATTTTCCATCTGTTCATCTAATTCGTAGCCACACATCCTAGCGTTGTATTTAGCAATCGTGTATGTGTGATGATGGCTTTTAATTGTGTTCCAGATGTCCTCGAGTGTCATTGTCAGTTGTCTAACACCTCGTCTAAGCTCGTTTAAAGCGCTTTTAAGAGCGTTTGTTCTATTTTTCTTATTTCGACTAACCGAATCTTTTAACGGCTCTACAATCGTTCTTAAATCGTCTTCTAGGACGTGTTTTGACAATGCATAATCAACAATTTCATTAAATTCTCGAATAATCTGATTGTTTTCACGGATTCTTTCGGCTTTTTCTCGGTTCTGGTACTTGAATGTCTTCTGTTGAGGTATATGAAGACCGTCTCTTTCGAATCGATCTAAGCCTAATATTTTGGCGTAATGGTCTTTTAATTCTTGTTCTAGCCACGTATATGACTTGAAACTCCGTGTTTTTGCGTGTTCGAAGGGTGGGGAAGTGGGTTCTCCTTTGTGGATCACGTGGACTGCATCCGCTTTATTGCATCTCTTCCAGTCGGCATCATAGTACATGTTTCGAGTTGCGTATTTGATTTTATCTCGATCCAGTCTTTCTCTTTCTGAGAATATCAAATGAATATGCAGATTCGTTTTGTCGTGATTCCAATGCAGTGCAGCTGCACAATCTGTGTGATAGGTATTCTTCCAGTCATCCACGATTTGATTCAGTACACGTTCTGGATCGGCAGAATATCTATGAGGCAGATGAAAGATAATCTCTCGTGCCTCAATACACTTTCCATTTGCACTGACACCTCGTGAGTTGTTTTTGAATGACCTCTGATTCTGATTTGCCAACGCAAGCCACATCTTATTGTCCATCGTTGAACGATAAGCCAGTAGATTTTCTTGTCGTTCTGGATTTGAAATATAATCGATTCGTCCTCGAACATCATGCAGTTTTGTAATTCTTAGATACTGTGTAGCCATGTTTAGACCTCCGTTTTTTCATTCATGAGGTGATAAGATCCGTCCTTGCATTCCACTTGCAGTTCATCATCATCGAATGGATCATAGTCATCTGGCCAATCATCTACTGGTTGGATGTCTGGCGACACCACTTTGAACAATAGCCAGTCTTGTTGAGTCATTCCAGAAGATTCTATATCTTGCTTTACTTGATTGTATTCTTCTTCTGATAGTCGAATAAGCATAGTTTTTGGTCTTGTTTTATTCATGGTGATATCACTCCTTCCATTTTCTTCAGATTCTTTCTAAAATGATTATAGCATTTTAGAAAGCGAAATACACCCCCGTGTACAAACTGCGTTTGTAACAACTGGGGTTATTTCGGTCGGTTCTCGTACCGACAAACGATTTTAGTTTTGTTACTTTTCCAAAAGTAACGCATTTGCACTTTTGGGGTTGCCACAAAAGATACATGCGCTCTACGAGGTTCTATTCCCTTAGAGAATCTAAGGGCGCACTTATAGACACATTGCATATGTCTTCTTGTGCGTTGGGGAGACCCCAAACCCCCACCCACTTCGTTCGTAGCCAAAAAGAAAGGGACGGATTACTCCGTCCTTCTTTTTAGCTTTTTTCATTTTTGACGCTTCGCCTCGTCAAGGGCTTCGCAAGTCGGCTTATTCGCCGACCCTTGACTTTGGCTCTCGCTTATATCGTCTTGATTTTATGTATGTGTTCAAAAGAATCGTGTGATTGATTGCAACATCGTATTCATCTGCCAACTCTTCGTTATCCTGGAGATAATCCAACAAATCGGCATACTCCAAAAAATCGAGTTCACGAATCATTTTTTGAATGATTCTAATTTTTGCGTTGACCTCGCTTTTTGTCATTTCGACAAAATCACGAATACTAAACCCATTCAAGGTTTGAATGTCTTTTTCGTCATATTGAAACTTCTCTGGATTCTCTTTGTGTGTTAAATAGCGATAATATCCTCGAACCCCTTCCAACGGAATCGGTTTAGGCGCTCTACAAAGCTCTGTAAGACGTTCTACAACGCTTTGTGCAGTAGGACCCTCATAAGTCACTATCACATGCCAATGGGCCTTCTTAGGCTCTCCAGTAGGGAGTAAATCCCTATCGTGCAACGGTGAGATTGCACCAACAACCCCTCGCTGCTGCAATTGTTCGATCCAGTCACTTGGTGCAGATTCCGGATACACAACAAACGCCCAATTTCTCTTTTTCAAAATTTTTGCCAAAATAAAAACCTCCTTTTCTTGTCTACCAAGAAAAGAAGGTGCATTGACCCTATCGTTTTTAACTTGAGTTTTGGCGAACTCATGTTATACTTTTCTTGGTTAAACTGTTAAGTCGATTGTATCACACTTTGGCGAGTGTATCGACTAAAAAAGGCGAAAAAGGCGAACACATTTCGCTCTTTTTTTTTGCGTTTTTTGGCACAAAGCACAAAGCACCCATAGGGGGGTGTCGTAGTACCCCCCCTATTTTCGCCCCACCAAAACACAAAAAAAGAGAGCTTTTCAGCTCTCTTTTCTCTCCAAAATTTCTCCTGTTTCGGGGTCGCATTTTGGTATTCTCGGAGCGTGTCTACGACTGCCGATATACCTGTCGAAAAATAATGTGTTGTTACTTGCGACTTCATACTCAACATTCATTTCCTCATCTTGCAGAAAGTCCATAAGTTGAGCATACTCGATTATGTCATACTGTCTGATGAGTGCTTGCAATGTCTTTTTTATCTGCGTTATCTCCGAGCGTGTCAGTTCCGAGAAGTCAGCTATGTTAAAGCCATTGATAGTTTTAATCTCACGCTCATCATACTGTGCCTTTTCTGGGTTGTCCTTATGTGTGAGGTATCTGTAATACCCCCTTACTTGTTCTAACGCTTGTGGTATTGGCTGATTAAAGCCGTCTGTTAGGGCTTTAACCACATTGTAGGAAGTTGGTCCACTGTATGTAAGTATTACATGATAGTGAGCCTTTTTGGGTGTGTTGTCGGGGTTCATATCCCTATCGTGTAGTGGGCTGATTGCACATTGCAATCCTGTCTTTTGGAGTTCCTCTCTCCAATTCTCTGGTGCTGATTCTGGGTATAAAACAAAAGCCCAGTTTCTCTTCTTCACATTTTTTGACATAAAAAAATCCTCCGTTTTTCGGAGGGTACAAATCTCGTCAACCTTGACAATAAGCCCATTTTTGGCTATAATTATCCTACGGTGAATATGTGAGCTTGTCCCTCATGTATTCGTGGACGGTGCTGGTAACACCAACCACTAAAGCCATTATACGAGAATCCGCCCGCCTTGTCAATTTGACCTTGGCAGGGCGGGTTTTTTTATGCTCCGCAGGCTCTTACGCAGAGAGCGACCTCTGGAACAGATAGGTGGCTCTCCCTCAAAGTCTGTGCCACGCTAAACAAAAGTCAAGGGACGGGGTAGTATTTGCTACGCAAATCTCCACCCCTCAAAGCCCTTGACTTCTGTTTTTTTCGGGTTATTCCGTCTCCGCCGACGGAACAAAAAACTTTCAGTTTTCCGTTCCGTCGTCTCCGCCAGTATACCCCGAAAACCGCTATTTAGAGTTCCATGTCCCAACCACGGGAGATTTGACGGCGAGGTGGCTCTATCGTGTCTGCAATGCCTTTGCTGATACCGATATGCTTTTCCATGTCCTCTGCCATATCTGGAAAACCATCTTCTTTCGCCCATTTTGCTCCATATTCGGCTATTCCGTCTATGAGCTTTTCTTGTTTCTGCGTAAGGTCGGGCACTTTGTAGCCGTCCTCTTTGTCGTATTTCAGCATACCCACCGCCTTGACGATGTTTGTAAGGCTCGTATAAGCCCCCTTGAGCTTGTCTGTGAGCTTATTTATCCTCTCCCATAGTTCTGCCTTGATTTCGTCCATTTGAGCCGTCAGAGAGCGAATCTGCCCCCTTAGAGAGCTATTCTCGCTTTGTAGGTCGGCTATCTGCTTATCTTTGGCTTTACCGTCTCTTTCAGACTTCTCTAAAAGCTGATTAAGACGGAGCTGACGATTATACCTCTCAATTATCTGTTGCTCCATGTTTTGAAGTCCAAGCTCTCTTTGGTTGAGCTGCTGCTCTCGCTGATCCGCACGCTGCTCCCTTCGTGAAACAGCAGCGGAACGCTCTCGCAGCATTGCTATCTCATCTCGGTTTGCGGTATATGCCTTCGCTTGTTCCTTGACCGTCTCCAGATTTTTTTTCTTTATCGCTACGACACCAGGCAGAACGGTCTTACCGGTGCCGGTGATTTCCTCTATTCCGGTCTTGAGTTCTCGCAACGGTTCAACTTCAGCAACCAGAGTTTCTTTTTCCTGTTCGATACTGCCAAGCATTGTATCTCTGGCGTCCTTGTATTCCTCAACTGACAGGTTTTTTCTGGTTGACTGTCGTTCCATTTCGACCTCAAGCCCCATACTTCGGCATATTTCGCCAAAATATGACCTTTCATTCTCTTTCCAGAGTTTGGTAGCATTGTTCTTTCGGCTCTCATTCTCTGGTGCAAAGCCCATTTCTTTCATGGCTCTATCGAGGGAATTTCTTGTCGAAAGCCCTCGACTATATCCATGAGCCACAGGAACATAATCAAGATGCAAGTGCGGACTGGCTTCGTCCATGTGAATATAAGCCCCTATAAGCCTCAAATTCGGGTTTCGTTCTTCAAAGCTCTTTACATACTGCACAAGGGCTTTCTTTGCCCTTTCCCTCATTTCTGGCTCTTGAAAGTCATCTTTACTGCCCCACTGCACCACATCTTCGTAAAAGAGCTTTTCGCCATTTTTCGACTTCTGGATATGGTCATAATAGTCCTCAATTTTTCGGTCAGCTCTTTTCTGCTTGCTGTTGTATTGTTCCAGAGCGTCCCCAAAAATTTCTTGATACGCTTGCCGTATGTCTCTATCTACCAGAGTGATATTTTCAGCCGTTTTTGAGCTGTCAATATTGTCTGGAATTGGCTTGCCTATCTTCTCATATTCTCGCCTATTATGGAGCTGACTTCCCTTGCCTTGTGGCATTGATACCTTGCCCATAACTGAAATACCCCCTTTTTTTCGGTTCATCTGAAATTTATGATAAAATGTTCTGTTACTCTTGTCAAGAGTAACCCCTGTCTCTTATACACATCTCCGAGCCCACGAGACGGAG
>ENA-OYDK01000410-OYDK01000410.1-human-gut-metagenome-genome-assembly--contig:-NODE-410-length-6526-cov-11.743316_pt1 | contig 6526 bp, 5 predicted proteins | sample MGYA00243549_ERZ652903 | MGnify/ENA primary metagenome ERZ652903 (study PRJEB26926, sample SAMN06164813) | human gut metagenome | biome: ENVO:00009003; feature: ENVO:2100002; material: ENVO:00002003... | reverse complement strand
AAAACACTGCGGTGGTTCGCCCAAGTGGCTGGAGGCGCAAAGCCTCCAAGGAACGTTGTTATTGCTCTGGAAGTTTAATGAACTTAAAAAACAAATTAAGACCTAGCATATTTCTGTTAACGTTGTTTCATTTCGTCTAAGAATATTTAAAAGAACACGTATAATTTTGTGTTATAATGAAATTTGGTTACTTTTGCAACAAAAGTACGACTCGGCTAACAGTTCCGACTAAGCCGCATAAATTATGAAAGGGACTTAAAAATTATAATTATGAGTACTGATTTTAATGTTAAAGCTACATCTAGTGAAGCACCTTCTATCTATGCAATTCAACAAGGTTCTGCATACCTAAAAGTTGGTGACGTTGGAGAAGCAGTTCTAGTATGCAGAGAGTTATTGAATAAAAAAGGATACGCTTGTGACACAACGAGTGAGACCTATGACACAACATTAAAAAGTATTGTTGCAAAATTTCAAAAAGCATTTGGACTAACAAGTGACGGTTTGTTAGGCCAAGCAAGTTTAGCCGTTTTACAAGATGAAATTAATGATACTGATTGGTTGCTTGATGGTGTCGTTAATATCACTGCAGGCAAATTGGCTCGTATGGGCTTTGGCAAAGAAGTACTTAAGCCTGCTAGCGTTACGGCCTTAAACGAAGCTTGTAATCGCTACCATATAACTTCAAAAACAAAGGTTAGACATTTCTTAGCACAAGGATTGGTTGAAACCGACAACGGAAAAACTTTTATGGAGTATATCTACGTGCCAGGAAAAGCAAAAGACAAATACACAAATTGTAAATATGCGCCATATTGTGGCGGTGGTTTCATGCAGCTAACATGGGAGGAAAATTATAAGGCATTTTATAATTATATGAAAGATACTCGTAAAGTTTCAGATGCCGAAATCATAACTCCAGCTGAATACGCAACACAATATGTGGCTAAAAACTATGCATTTGAAAGTGCAGGTTGGTTTTGGGATGTCTTTAAAGATTTAAATTCTAAAATTACCCAATGGACATCTTTGTCTGCGGACGAAACTGTTACAAAAGTTACAAAAGTTGTCAACGGAGGTACGAATGGTTTACAAGCAAGAAAAAATGCGTATGCAAAATCAAAAACGATATTCAAGTAATTTAAACTGGAGCCCCTGCATTCGGGGCTCTTTGTTTAACTTGTATTTATTGATAGTACCCTTCTTTTTAGTATCATGCCAACGTAGAATTCCTATGGTTTCTCATCCTATACGCTCCGATAGCATCAATGCGAAAGTTTTAGATAATAAAAAAGAAGGTGAAATCTTTATAAAGAATACTCTTACAATAAATGACACAACTCATTTACCTCAAACAAATAACATAGCAATTTACAGAGACGGAAAAATTGTTCAAACTATAATGTACCAATATGATTGGGATAGTTACGGATTTCCTATGGATAAAGACTCTATAGGAAAGACGGAACTGGTCGATGTTAATTTTGATGGAATTAAAGATGTGTTGATTTATAAAGGCGCTTTTGGAAATCAGGGAATTCAATATTTTGATTGTTATCTTTGGAATAAGCAAAAAGAGAAATATACATTTATTCCTTCTTTTTCCAATATAGGAAACCCAGTACTCGACAAAAAGCATAGTTGCATATTTTCTCTATCAAGAGAAAATGCAAATTGTTATATATATGAAAAATTTCAATTTATTAATGGCATATTTAAGCCAATTTCTGTCTTGACGGAAAAAATAGTCAATAATGAAGTTATATACGAATTAGAAAGAAATAATGAGAAAAGGCGCAAGAAAATTTCTACCAAGGCAGAATTGAGAGAATGGGAAAATGTAGTAAAATAAAGAAACATAAAGTTGGGAGACACGCAATTTGTCTTTTATTTAGCAAGTTGCGTGTCACCTATAAAAAACTAACAAATATGAGTTTTACATTTTTCTCCCCAAAATAAGACTAAAGTTGAAGTACTTCTTGTACTTTTATAACAAGATTCAACAATAAATTCACGGAAGGCTCTACTCTCTATGCTGTCTATTCTAAAGGCTACGGCAATGATAAGTTCGAGGTTATAGACATCATGCGAGATAAGGTCGTCCTCCTTCACATGACGGCGCACATCACATTCTCTTAGTACCCCCTCCTTAAATATCGCCTTGACAGCCTTTCGTACATAGCAGCCAAACACATTAAGCATGTCGGCAATCTCCTGCATACTCATCCATATCGGAGCGGTCGGCATGGTTACCGTTCCGCTCTCGCTGATAGTTATAACTCCTCTGTTCATTTTCCAATAGTTTTTTCGTTCGACAATCTGTTTCTTTCTCGCTTGGCAATAAGCTTATCCATGTCATTTGAAATCTTCTGCTCCGTCACCTGCGCATAGACCTGTGTGCTTGTAATGTCTGCGTGTCCCATCATCTTGGCTATGCTGCCGATGGGAATGTCCTCGTTGAGCATCAAGACTCCGAATGTATGGCGGCTGGCGTGGAATCCCAACTTATTACTTATGCCAAGCACCATTCCAAGGGTATGCACATCAAGATAGATGTCTTTCTTCTCACCCAGTGGAAACACAGGCTTGCTGTCGTCCGTGGTATTGTAGAGCGAAAGAATCTTCTCGGCTATCGGATGGAGTGGCACGAAGAACTCCACGCCTGTCTTCTCTCTTTCCTTGCGGATGAACTTCCTACCCTCGGAGTTCTCACTGATATGGTGAGGGTACAGTTTCTTTACATCTATATAGGATAAGGAGGTGAGCGAGGCAAAAATGAAACATCTGCGTGCAAGCTCCGTTCGCTCGTCAGCCATCGGGGTAGAGAGCATCTTGATGAAGTCTGCCTTGCTGATATGGGTCATCTTCGGGGCTGCCTTCTTCTCATACCCTATCCTGGCTATGGGATTGAAGCGGATAATGCTCCTGTCCACTGCCTTGTACATCAACATGTTCAGCCAGAGAAGGCAATGGTTCACGTAGCTGTCGATGCGTCCCTGGTCTCGTTTCAGGAATAGTTTGTATTCCTCCCCGAAATTCTCGTCTATGTCCTCAAAGGCGATGTCGTCCTTATCCAACGAATGGACAAAGGCTCTCAGGTTCTTCTGCCATGTCTGCTTGTGCAGAAAGGTTTGTCTGGCTTTTGAGGTTCGATACCATTCCACGATGGTATCACCAAAGTTCAGCAAGAACCTTCCTGTCGTGTCCTTGTCCTTCAACACAGCCTTCAGCATTTCCACGGTGATGATGCCGTTGGTGGAAAGAAGTGAGTTGTATTTATCCTTGACCTCAGCAAGGAAACTTGCCAATCGTCCGCTGTCCCTTGCGTTCCGTACCTCTCCCTTCTTGGCGTTCCACTCCTGTGGGGTACAGGATATGCCTGTGGAAATGGCTGCACTTTTGCCGTCAACGGTGATGCGGCAAAGTATGTTGGCTGTTCCGTCTGCCTTCACCTTCTGTCTGTTGATGTAAGGCAAAATTGAAAATGTACTTCTGCTCATAGTTGTTGTCTTTATAATATAATAATGTGGTTGAACTGTAAAAAGAAAAGTTGAAAGCCTTGTTCATAATGCGAGAACGAAGTCCTTCTCGGTTGCAGCGATGAACTTGTCCATGTCCTCAAACAGCTTCTTTTGGGTCACTCTCGCATACCGCTGCGTCATCTTCACATCCTTGTGACCGAGCATCTTGCAGATGGTGATGAGATCGATACGAACACGATTCGTGCTCAGCAATGGGAAAAGGGTATCTCTTGCCCCGTCCTCGTATTTCGCCATCAGCTCCAACGCCTCGGGCAGGAGTTTCACCCTGGCAAGTGTTCCGGTCTTCTTGCGGTTATAGATGAGCCATTTGTCGCCATCCTCCAACACCTTGACATTGGCTTTCGTGATGGAAACGGTGTCTATGAAGGCTGTTCCTGCATAGCAGGCGAAAAGAAACATGTCACGGCTAACGGATAGTCTAGGCTTGTCTTCAGGCAGTTCCGCATCACGGATTTTTATGAAATCAGACATGCTGAGAGCCTTGGGTGTCATAACCTTTGGAGTGCCAACCCGATAATGGGCGAACAGCAGGTTCTTGCACAAGCCTCGCTCAAAGGCGATGCGGCACATTTTCTTGAAGAGCGACACATAGATGGTGATGGTTCCTGATGAAAAGCCTTTCTCGTCAAGCAGGTAATGGTGAAAGTCACTGATGAAAGGCTCGGTCAGCTGTCCGAAAGCCAAATCAGTCAACCTATACTTCTCCCCGATGAACTCAGCGAGATTCTTGCGAATCTTTCTGTAAGTCCAGACACTGCTATTCGACATATCTATGCCCTCATGGGTGCTGAGTTCACTGATATGCTCGTCCACGAAGGAGAGAAGGGTGGTCTGTGTCTTGACGCTGCCCTGCAAGGCCTCCTTGACATCCTTAGCCTCGAAGTCCGTTCTCTTTTCCACAAGCACATCGAAAGCCTTTTGGATGGAAAGCAACAACTGCTCGATGTCCTTGTTGGTTTCCACGGCTTCCTTGCTCTTGCCCTCCAATCGGCTGGCACGAGGATTCCAAAGCGATGGAGTGCAAGACAACTTGCAGGAGAACTGCGCCATAGTCCTGTTCACCGTGATGCGTCCCATGATGGGAGCTTTTCCATTCTTGTCCATTCCGCTCTTTTTTAGGTAGAGCAACACCTTGAATTTTTCGATTTTCATAACGCTTACATTTTGAGTGTGCAAATATAATCATTTTGTAAGCGTTCCTTGATACGCAAAACATTGAGAATCAGCGCAATAAAATCCGTTGATGCACAAAGTTGCCTTTCCGCATTGTTACCTGCTTTGCATAGGTAACTGTGGCTCACGATTTAGTAACTGAACTACTTCAATATTCCTCACTCGCTTGCTTTATGCCGATTTGGCAACTTTGTGCAAATCTACTCATTCCCAACTGTTTACGTTCCAACCTCTCTTATTCTCCTTTGGCCGCTTTAGAGCTTTATGTTAAAAATACTAACTCATAGTTTTATGGTTCCTAAGTCTATGAGTTCCGAGGTGGAAAACATAGAGATAAAAAGAAAATCGAGTAGGAAGTAAACACTAATCATAGGTGTTTATCTCCTATTTTCGTGTTTACCGACCTCTCACACCACCGTACGTGCGGTTCCGCATACGGCGGTTCCTATTTTGGGTGCCATTCGAGATATGAACCCATAAGCGTTGGATAACCTGCGTACTGCAATTTCTGTGAGGAGGCTGCCCTCTGCATTATTATAGAGCTACTAACCCTCCAATATCCTTTGACATATCCCAATCTTCTGGCATCATGCTTGTTGATACCACATCGGATTAGATTTTTAATCCGTGTCTTCGGGAGTTTCCAGGCCTTCCATATACACATGCGTATCCGTCGCCGTAACCAACTGTCAGTATCCATAAGGAGTCGTTTCATATTGGCTAGGTGGTAGTAGCCTACCCAACCTCTTATGTACTCTGTAAGCTTCTGCTTTCTCTTGGCATATCCCCATCCATTGCTTCGGGAAGTCAACTCCTTGAGCTTGGCTTTCATCTTGGCTTTGGCTTTTGGGTGTACCGCAAGTTGGCATTTGCCCTGGCTTACATAAAAGGAGTAGCCTAGGTATTTCACACCGCTTACGTATGACACGACAGTCTTTTCCTTATTCACTTTCAGGTATAGTTCACCTTCAATGTATCGGGTTATGGACTCCTTTACACGCATGGCTGCACGCTCGGACTTGCAAAATATCATCGAATCATCGGCATAGCGCACAAATGGGAGCCCTCGGTGTTCGAGTTCCTTGTCTAACTCGTTGAGCATGATGTTGCTCAACAACGGACTCAGCGGACCACCTTGTGGCGTGCCCTCCTCGCTCATCTCAAAGACACCTTTGTTCATAACCCCGCTTCGAAGATATTTGTGTATTAAACTCACCACCCTGCCGTCCTTTATCGTACGGCTGAGGATTTCTATGAGCTTGCTGTGGCTCACTGTATCAAAGAAACGCTCCAAGTCGAGGTCAACTACATACTCGTAGCCGGCATCAATTATCTTCTGCGCTCCCCGGAGAGCATCATGGCATCCTCTTCTCGGACGGAAGCCGAAGCTCCTCGAGGAGAATTGGCGTTCATAGATGGGAGTCAGGGTTTGGTTGATGGCTTGTTGCACCATACGGTCTATGACCGTGGGAATGCCCAATAGGCGCATCTTGCCATTGTCCTTGGGTATCTCTACCCTTTTTACTGGGTTCGGACGGTATGAACCGTCCTGCAAAGAACGTATCAGAGCATCCTTGTTAGCCAAGACCCATGGAAGCATTTGCTCACATGACATCTTGTCGATACCGCCACAGCCCTTATTACGCAGAACTGCCTTGTAGGCGTTGAGCAGATTTTCGGGACTGAGGATGCGCTCCAACAGGTGTTCCTTGTCGAATGGTACTTCCACGATGTTGTCCTCACATATCCACATGACGGTCTGCGCTCCCACATATCCTTCGGATTCCGTCCTATCTTTCTGTGGGCAGCCC
>ENA-OYDK01000404-OYDK01000404.1-human-gut-metagenome-genome-assembly--contig:-NODE-404-length-6643-cov-4.610959_pt1 | contig 6643 bp, 6 predicted proteins | sample MGYA00243549_ERZ652903 | MGnify/ENA primary metagenome ERZ652903 (study PRJEB26926, sample SAMN06164813) | human gut metagenome | biome: ENVO:00009003; feature: ENVO:2100002; material: ENVO:00002003... | reverse complement strand
CAAGGCTATTCGTCGGCAGCGTCAGATGTGTATAAGAGACAGATATGATACATATACAATATACGAATTTTCAGATGAATGTATTGTAAAGGAAATCTGCAAGAGAGTTAAGTCTATAAGACTTAGCTGCTGTTTTTCCCAGCAAGAATTTGCGGATAAGGCAGGAGTATCTATCGTTACTATTAAGAGAATAGAATCTTGTAAAGTAAGTGATATTGCCCTAAGTACATTGCTTAAGATTTTGCGTATAAGTGGAACTCTTGAAGGCGTTGTCGGTTTGGTTCCGGAACTTCCAGACTCCCCTTTCCTAATCAATGAAAAAACAGGTAAAAGAATACAAAGAATTAACGGTAAACGTAAGATGGTATGAAGAAAGAGCCGATTATAGTGAATGTATATCTGTGGGGGACTTGCATTGGCAAATTGAATTGGGACTTTGAAAAGCATTGTTCTGTATTCCAATTTACGGATGAATATAGGAAACAAGATTATGATATATGCCCTTCCACACACCCTAAGAGAACCCCTTTGTTTGCGTCTTTCTATGGGAATAAAGATAAATTATATCAAGGGCTTCCGGAATTTCTTGCAGATGCGCTTCCTGACAAATGGGGGGCTTCCCTATTTGACCAATGGCTCACGGATAATAATATAAAGGTTACGGAATCATTGCCTCTATTGAAGCTCTCTTATATTGGCAAGAGGGCTATGGGAGCATTGGAATTTGAACCGGAATTTAATGATGATGCCATCCATGAGTCAGTAAATATGTCATCATTGGCAACTTTGGCTTCTAAAATATATAATGATCGAGATGCTGCTGTCATATCACCGGAGGATAGCCTCACGATGAAAAAGTTGATATATCTTGGAACTTCTGCCGGTGGCATGCGCCCGAAGGCAGTGATTGCCTATAATCTCGAAACGGAAGAGTTTCGTTCCGGCCAGGTGGATTTGCCTGAAAATTTTAAGCAGTATATCATCAAATTTAAAGAAGCAGATGACTCTCCTACCACAGAGATAGAAATGGTATATAGCGAAATGGCAAAGGCGGCGGGAATCAACATGATGCCATGCTTCCTGAAAGAAATTGATGGAAGAAATCATTTCGTAACGGAAAGATTTGATCGTAAGAATGGAGAAAAGCTCTTTAGTCAGACCCTTGCGGCCATTATGCCGGGTGCAGATGATTATATGAAGCTGTGTTGGATAGCAGAGACTCTGAAACTTCCCCAGGAAGACAAAGATCAGATATTTATCAGAATGGTATTTAATTATGTCGCAGGTATATCCGATGATCATAATAAGAACATATCGTTTATCATGGATAAGGCAGGGGTATGGCGTTTATCACCTGCATATGATGTAATGTTCACGGCAAATACATGGGAAAATTCTTCTGCACATATTCATTCTATGGGTGTGATGGGCAAGAGATCGGCCTTGACCACAAGTGATTTTGTCAATTTCGCCGAGGATTTTGTGGAAAATCCTGAAAAGAAGATATTACAGGTGTTCGATGCTGTAAGCAAATTTCAATCATTGTGCGTCACGTATGGCATAGATAAGGCCATATCTGATAAAATTCAACATGTATTGGATGGATTGGTTACTGATGATTTGAACTTGTTGCAATTAACTTAAAGAACAGCAGATGGTGAAAGTCGTTCCAGTCTTTTCTTGAGCCACTTGTAAGCATGATATTCTGCCAGTTCGTCGACTACGTGCCATTGCGTGAAATCAGCAACGGCCTGCATTCAGCCAACGGCAACTTGAACCACTTGGGCATCCCATGTGCTCCCTCCAAGTCGAACCTCTCGTACCAAAACGAGAAACGCTCCTGTGAGTTCTTCTGCGACTGTTATTATGCACTGCTGAATTATTTCGGACAGCTTCCTTTATGAACGTATAGAAGAACGTAAGCGGTTGAGCAAATACATCTTGTACATTTGATTTTTCCCAAGAGAAATCACTCTGCTTGAGTTATGTATATGTGCAGTGGTAAGACTTATCGGTTCGTCAGAGTTTCAGGTTGCGTGTACAGTTTGTCTATGGACAGTCCTGGGATTGTCCATAGACATTCCCGTGACTGTCGGGAGAGTGTCGTGGCTTTGTCGGTATCCACCCCATCTGTCAGGAAGGAGCTCGGTGAGTTTTTTCTCTGACTTGGGAGTAAGATAATAGGGAAGTTTGCTGATTACATCATTCAGCCACTCACGTGGATTGACTCCACATTCCTTACAGGAACCGAGTAACGAGCAGATGACAGCCGTGTTTTCAGCCGCTTGCTGATTTCCACAGAACAGCATATTCTTTCTGGTCAAAACCATAGGTCTAAGTGCGTTCTCCGCCCTGTTGTTATCTATAAAAATTCTTCCATCGTACAGATAATGCCTCATTCTTGGTATGAGAGGATAAGCGTAGGCTATAGCCTTCCCCATCAGACTGCGCTTAAGCACTTTGGGGTATGTGTTTTGAAGCCAGAGCTCGAAGGCGTCAAGTAGCGGACCGGCCAGACGTTGCCGTAGCGCTGCACGTTCCTCATAGGAGAGTTGCCGCTCATCAGCCATATACTCCACGTTATACAGATCTTGTATAAATTTAAGTCCTTGCATGGCATATTCCCGGTTCTCTTCCCTGCATGACTCTATGTGGCGTCTGATATGTGCGAGACATCCGCACAGGCGCACGTCCTTCCGGTTCTCAAAAGCGTCATAAGCGGAGTAGCCGTCACACTGGAGGTATCCTTTGAACGTTTTCAAAAGATCGACCGCCACCTTTTGAGAACGCGATCCGTTGGCATAATGGAAGAAGAGCAGGCGCGGCACCGCCGCTCGTACTATCCAGATATACTCCTTTGCCGCCTTATGCCTGTCATGGTCTATGACCGGGAGAGTGGTTTCATCCACCTGTATGTAGTCAGAGGAGAGGACTTTCTTTTTGAGTTCAAGGTAAAGAGGTCTTAAAAGTTCACAGACCGGCTTGAACCAGCCATTCAACGTGTTTCTCGACAGTTTCACTCCCAGGTGTTCCGGTTGCTTGACCTGCCGGTAAAACGGAACGTGATACTCGTATTTCTGTAAAAGTATCTCCGCGAGCATGGAAGCCCCGGGCATACCTTTATATATGGGCATCAACGGCAAAGGAGCGGTAACTACCATCCGCTTCCCGTTTTCAACTGCCTCCGTTTCGTCTTTGATTGCATACGTGGGGCGTACCGTGTCTTTTACATAGAGATACCCGGGTTTCATCTCAAGGGTTCTGGTGTGTTCCTCGCCTATCTTGACGTATTTGCCAAGGTCGAGGTCTTCCGGCTCGATGACAACCGTCACGACCGGAAGGTCGTCCATGATGATCCGGTTGCGGCGTGGAGTTTTACCGGCGACTTGGGGTTTGGGGGTGATAATCTGCGCCGCCTTGTTTCTGGCCGCTTCGATTTCCGCCTCTATCTGTCCCAAGTCGCCGTAATCAAAAGGGAGCATGGGGTCCCCGTTGTTTATAGGATTGCATTTCTCACTCATCTTCCCGAACACTTTCCTTTTCAACCATGCAAGGGAAGCGTTCAGTTCAACTATCGTGGCACGGAGCTCCTCTATGGTCTTGGCCTGGGACTCGATGATCTCACTTTGCTTCCGGTTTGTCTCCATCAGCAAGGCAAGCTGTTCCAGCATGGGGTCCGTCACCCGCTTCGGCATATCTTCTTTCGTTGTCATTCAATATCCTGTTTGATTGTATAAAGGTAGTGAAAAACAACCGGAAAAGCAAGCCGGCAAGCTATTTGTTTACAGATATTTGCCAGTGTCTTTTCTGATCGGAGAGCCGTCTTTGCCTTCCCTTTCGTTTGTCCTCGTTGATGCCTTCCACCATGATGACAAGATCACTCCATGTCATGGGGTACGAGTGGGTTTCAGGATCATAAGCGGGGATTTTAAAAGTTCCTTCCTCAAGCAGTTTCTCGTACATCACCAGACCTCCCGTTTCTGCGTGCAGAAGCTTTATACGGTTTTTCAGCCTGTTGATAAAAATGTACACATCTCCATTCCGGACATCCCCGTTCATTTTTTCCCGGATCAGACCGCTCAAGCTGAACATGCCCTTACGCATGTCGGTACTGCCGGGGCATAAAAAGTAACGCGTGGAGTCGTTCAGGCAAAACATGTTCCACACAGTTTAGTGAGCAGGCTCAAAGCGGCTTTACAGCCACCCGTGCCCTTAAATTTCATTTTAATCCCGTTGGGAAGCTCCAGGGATATTTCCGAGTTGTCAGTACATTTACCGGAAGTTTTCTCTGTCTTTTGCGGACACAAGGCAGGTTGGGACTGAAACGTTGGTGCAGATACATTGTTGTTGTCTATGCTTATCGGAACAAAACCATCCATGCCAGCTGTGGGAACACTTCCGGATTTAAGCTCCTCGTCCGAGATATTGAAACGTGAGCGCCAGTCGTAAAACTGGGAACGGTTATATCCTTCATTCGCACAAAAGTCCTTTACCGTTAAGTTGCTTTGGCGTTGTCGAAGAAGAATATGGAAAAACTCCTCCCTTGTCATATATTTTGCCATAAATCCTTTTTGCACACAAAGATAAGCGGGAAAGGATATTATGACAAGATGTATTTGCTCAACCGCTTACATTGGTTTGAACACTGTCCGGCTCATCGTCATTATTTTTCTTGCCTCTGTGAAAAAGTCCCATGTTTTTTATTTAATTACTTGATTTGTTGTCTTTAATGAGCACCAATCTTGACAATGTCCGGCTTACAGCTTCCATATTTACACTGGAGTCTATATTATTATTGACAATGCCTTGATGCCAAAACCAATATGGTGGATTCTCCGTGTGTTCCATCACGTCCTCCTTTTTTTATTGGGGTTATACTTCGGTTCTTTCCGTTGCGGGCGGAACTTTTTCCGCCCGACGGTTTACTGCTTCCTCAAGGTGGGCAATGCTCCCTTAAGTTCGTAACGCCACTCTGAGCCTGCGTTCTGCAAGGCGGTGTTCATGGCATCAACGGCTTTCTGCCAGGTAACGACAGAGCCGTCCACCTTCGTGGCTCCGGTGCTTTCCCTATTGTAGCCGATGCCTTGTTCATGATTGTTCTTCCAATAGCCGGCGGTCACGGTGGTGTAGTTATTTCCCAAAAAGCCGCCGATATGCATATAGCCAGTGCTACTACCCGTACTGGTTACGTTGCCCGTGGCATAGCAGGCAAGGAGGCTGCTTCCTGCGTTCATTCCCACCAGACTGCCGCCAGCGATATTCTTTTTGGGGTCCATTTCTATGATCACGTTGCCTGTGGCATAGCAAGCGGTCAGGGTGGCACTCGAATTCGTCTGACCTGCCACGCCGCCGACATTGAGCGTTCCCTTCACTGTGGCAGAGGAACTGCATCCGGTGATGGAACCGCCTATTTGAACACCCACCACACCGCCGACATACACCGTGCCGCTGACGCTGCCCGACACCGAGCAGTTTTCAATGGTGCCCCAGCCAGATCCTACCACGCCGCCAATACTGCCGCCATATATTTGATGGCTTGTTATCTGTACGCCCTCCATCACCACGTTCTTCACCGTACCAGCTCTATTGAGCCAGCCGAACAGACCCGCATATTCGTCATTTGTCGTAAAGGTCAGCCCCGTAATGGTATGGCCGCCACCGTCGAAGGTGCCTTTGTATGAGTTGTCGTAGTCTGTGCCTATCGGTGTCCAGTCTTTGCCTGTGAGGTCAATGTCTGTGTCGAGGGTAATGTTAATGTCGCTCTTACCTCCGTTCACTAATTTGGCTATATTCATCAGGCCGTCGGCGGAGGTCACGGTGTAGCTGCCGTCGCTCTCTATGGTATAGCCCAGGTCTTTTGCCGCAGCGAGGGAGACGGTGTAGGTATATTCACCGCCCGCCTGCCAGTCGGTAGCATTCTTCATCTTATAAACGAAGACCTTGCCGTTGGTGAAGGTGCAGGTGATAAAGGTCGTGCCAGCTTCCACACTTTGCGGGGCTACGAGGGCGATGTAGGTGTTGCTGCCCTTGTCATACGGGGTGATTTTATCTGGATTGTCATTCTCGGTGGAGAGACCCGTCAGCTGCACGGATGCCAGCCCCTCGGTGTAGTCCGTCAGAACGACGGTCACTCGCGCCGTGCGGTGGGTGAAGCGGAGCGTGGGGCTACCGTAGGTCACCGTCTGTCCGTCGGCTACGATGAGGTCACTGCCATCAAAGTCTTTCTGGGCACTTTGGTTGGCTTTTACCTTTACCGCAGGCGGGGTTGTCTCGCCAGCAGTGTAGGGCCACCACGCTGTGACGGTGATGTCGTTGTGGTTGGTCCAGTAGTACGGGTCAGTGGAGGTCAGCGTGGCGCTTGTGTTGTCGACGGTGGAGGGCGTCACGTCGTATGCCTTCACCGTGCCGTCCATCAGGACTGCCACGCTCTGCACACCCTCCCAGTCGCCGTCCACGGTGGAACGGGTATTGGCGATGGCTGTCGCAGCGGGGTTCAGCCCCGTGGCGGTGAAGACGATGGGTGTGCCTTCCGCCCCTTCCGGTAGGAAGCCCGCTTCGTCCTGCGTGCAGGCGGCAAGTGAGAGGACGAGCGCTGCAAGTGCAAAAAATCTTGTCTTCATTATATCTGTCTCTTATACACATC
>ENA-OYDK01000353-OYDK01000353.1-human-gut-metagenome-genome-assembly--contig:-NODE-353-length-7266-cov-3.283733_pt1 | contig 7266 bp, 4 predicted proteins | sample MGYA00243549_ERZ652903 | MGnify/ENA primary metagenome ERZ652903 (study PRJEB26926, sample SAMN06164813) | human gut metagenome | biome: ENVO:00009003; feature: ENVO:2100002; material: ENVO:00002003... | reverse complement strand
CTCCGTCTCGTGGGCTCGGAGATGTGTATAAGAGACAGGTATGTGATCGTGATGCGAGGCACTCCAAATCACGATGGAGCTGCTCAGTTTAGAGTTCTTGAACGGATGCTGCTTAATATTAGAAATGTAGATGTTGTTACAGAACCAGGAGTAATAAAGACTCCATGGGCAGACATTGCCTGCCTGCCGGGATTTGACAAACAGGAGTTCAGAGCAAAATTCCCTGGTTTATCTGCAGACGAAGAAAATCTTGCATGGACGAAATATATTTCAGATATGGTTTTTGCATTGAGAGCAGAGTGTGAAAAGACACCGATTCTCATGGCACATTATACGGTTCCTGGTTGCAACATGGAATCAGGGCAGACCTCCTTCTTCACAAACTTTGAGCCGGTCATTCCAAGAGAAGCTTTAATGGCCGCAAGATATGAGGCGGTGCTTCTTGGCCATATCCATCGCCCGCAAATCATTGAAGGACTTGACAATGTATTCTATTCCGGAGCGATCAATGCAATGAATTTTAATGATGAAGGACAGGATCGTGGATTCTGGATTCATGAATTTAATGAGAAAGGCACTCTGGTAAAAGGACATAAATGCACTACCCCATACAGACAGTTCCACACTATCACCTGGGATCCTGATGAAGCTGGCGACTATATCCGTGAAGGAGCTATGTATCTTCACAGAACAGGCATTTCAGAAGATGTGACGGATAAGATAGTCCGGGTGCGGTATTCCTGCACATCTGAGCAGAAAAAGGCGCTCAACATTCCGCTACTGCAAAAGAACCTGTATGAGCTTGGTGCATTCTATGTGGCAGATATTGAAGCAGAAAGCACCATTGACATCACGAACCGCGGGCTTCTCTCGGAGGAAAGCGACCCAAGGTTGAATCTGAAAAAATGGTTGGAGGAAAAGACATTTAAGAATCCAGACAAAATCGTGGAGCTTGCCGAGCCAATCATAGCAGAAGCCATGAAACAGAGTACCACTGCAGAGATTCACGGTGTGTTTAAGCCGGTATCTATTTCGGTAAGGAATTACAGAAACTACAAGGAAGAAAGTTTTGATTTTTCAGACATTTCATTTTGCACGATCAATGGAGTAAACGGTGCAGGAAAGAGCAGCCTTTTCATGGATGCTATTGTGGATTGCCTGTTTGAAGAAACCCGTGAGGGCGACTGCAAGGCGTGGATCCGAGGTACAGAGGATGCAAGAAGCGGTTCCATAGAATTTATTTTCGACATCGGAGAGAAACGATTCCGGGTAGTCCGCACCAGAACAAAATCCGGAAAACCAACACTGAACTTGTCACAGTATCAGGAAGAAAGTGCTGACTGGATGAATCTGTCCAAGGAAAGAATCATTGACACACAGGCCGAAATCGAGAAGCTTCTTGGTATGGACAGCATGACATTTCGCAGCTGCGCATTGATCATGCAGGACCAGTATGGATTATTCTTGCAGGCGAAGAAAGATGAACGTATTGCTATCCTTGGAAATCTGCTCGGGCTTGGAATCTATGGAGTAATGGAACTGGATGCCAGAAAGAAGCTTGCGGATGCAAGAAAGGAGCTTGCTTCTAAAAAAGAAGCCGTTCGGATCAAGACTGACTTCATTAAGGCTCAGGGAAATCCAGAGGAAGAACTGGAGACAGTAGAAAAAGATATTCATAAAAAGCAGGAAGAACTTGAAAATCTGGATGAATCCAGAAGAAAACTGCTCGAACGTCAGGAAAAAATATCTGAGGCAGAGAAAGAAAGCGAAAAAGCGAGAAGTGAATTAAAAGAATGCTCCGAGGAATGCAGTGCCATGGAACATGACCTGGAATATTCAAAGCAGACGCTGACAGCGTGCAATAACCTTTTGGAAATGGCGGATGTGATACGGGAAAAAGCAAAACAGCATTCAGAATTATCTTTGCAGCTTTCTGGCGTAGAAAAGGACGTTATTAAATACAAAAATGCCAAAGAGACATTGAACGGTTACACCGAAGAGGCTGACCGTTACCAGAGACTTATTGATAAGAGCAAGTTCCGAAACGACCAGATACGCAATCAGATTTCGCAGTTGACATTTAAGATTCCAGACGATCTGGAAGAAAGCCTTGACACACTGGCAAAGCAAAGGGAAGAAATCGAGCACCAGCAGGAAAAAAGATACCTGTATTCTACGGCTCAAAACGAATTGCACGAAATTGATTCATCCTATTCGCAGAAGATATCAGGAGCGGAAAACCGACGGGATTATCGACAGAAAAGAATTACTGAGATAAGACAGCAGGAAGAATTCATGAAGAATTCTGGGTGCCCGGATATCGAGAGCGCAAGCTGCAGATTCCTGTCGAAAGCAGTCGAAGATGTCAAAAGCCTTCCGGTTGAGCTGGACAATCTAAAAAAATGCGAGGAAGAGATTGAGATATTAACATCTGAGCGCGACAAAAAAATAGCTGACAAGCAGGAAGAGATTGAAAGAATAGGATACGATCCTAAACGCCTCGCTATTCTGACCGCATCTGTAACAGAACTTTCCAAATATGAACGCATAAAGAAAGCTGTGGAGCAGAACAAACTCGAAATTGCCCGTTTAGAGGCCGAAAAGGAATCGAACGATAAAAATATAGGGCAGTGCGAGGAAAATCTGCTACAGGTCAAATCAAAGGCTTCTGAGATAACGGAAACAGTTAATAAATTGTCGGAATCAGTTGACAGACAGGAACAGATCAAACAGCAGATGGCTCACCTGCAGACTTATGTAGAACAGGAAAAAGAACTTCCTGTTTACGAAGAAAGAAAGCAGCATGTTCTTGAAAGGATTGAGAGCATGGAAAAAGAGATGGAAAAACTTACTGACAGAAAATTCATTCTCTCTTCTCAGCTGACTGGTATAGATACCATGATAGAAAAAATGAAGGAAACATTTTCGACAGATATGGTAGAAGAAACAGACAGGCAGATTCGCAGTAACAAGGAAACTCTTGGAGAACTGCAGATCCAGAAGGGAGTACTCCTTGAACGTCTGGAAAATATCGATACCATGCGAGACGAAATCTCCATGCTGAATAATGGAATTGCTGTAGCTGCCGGCAGAGCGGACTGTTACGAAGCATTAAAGCAGGCTTTTTCACAGGACGGAGTTCCACATCAGATCATCAGGAACATCATTCCTCATATCACAGATACTACGAACAATATTCTTGGCCAGATGACTGGTGGAACGATGGGAGTGGAATTTGTGATGGAACGCACCGTCAAAGGAAAGGACGGAGACAAGGCAACGCTGGATGTTCTGATCAACGAATATGGCAAGACAACTCTTCCATATGCTTCCAAGAGCGGAGGCGAGAAGGTAAAAGCTTCTCTTGCCGTTATCCTTGCACTGTCCGAGATCAAGGCAACAGCGGCAGGAATACAGCTTGGAATGCTCTTTATTGATGAACCACCATTCCTTGATGATGAGGGCGCACAGGCTTATGTAGATGCCCTTGAGACGATCCGTGATCGGTATTCCGATGTGAAGATTATGGCAATCACTCATGACGATGCCATGAAAGCGAGATTTGGCCAGGCTGTGACGGTAATTAAAACAGATGATGGCTCAAAAGTAATCTACTAACAGGAGGGGAAGATGGCAGATAAGAAAACTTATTATTACCTGAAACTTAAAGAAGGCTTCTTCGATTCAGAAGATATGCTTCTCCTGCAAGGAATGAAGGATGGATATATCTATAGTGATATCTTACTTAAACTCTATTTAATGAGCTTAAGACAGGACGGCCGGCTTATGTATAGGGGAATTATCCCTTATACGCCGGATATGGTGGCAACAATTACACACCATCAAGTTGGAACTGTTGAAAAAGCAATGAAAGTGCTGACATCCATGGGATTCATTGAAATTTTGGATAATGGTGCAATTTATATGCTTGATATCCAGAATTTTATAGGACGGAGTTCTAATGAAGCCGACAGGAAAAGAGAGTACAGAGCAACTATAAATGCCGAAAAATCAAGGATTATTGAGGATAAAGAAGGACAAATGTCCAGACAAATGTCGGACGTTCGGGCACCAGAGAATAGAGATAAGAGAACAGATAATAAAGATAATAAAAACATTAGCTTGGAGCTTAAAGGCTCCAAGCAGAACACGTTCATCTCTCTTCCGTTGATTACAGGATCTGGAAACTATGATGTGACATTTGATTATCTCAATTCACTGAGAGAACTGTTTCCGGCACTGGATGTTGAACAGGAGTTTAGATCAATGGCGGCATGGCTTGACAGTCACCCTCGTAATCGTAAGACACCGAGAGGAATCAAGAGATTTATCACTGGTTGGTTAGAACGTTCACAGAATTCAATGCCGGCATCCAGAACACCGCAAGCACCTGCAGCTACAAAGAACATGTCAACGGATCAGTATATGGAGGCAACGTCCGGCTGGTGCGAAGGGATGGGTGATTGAAGTGACACCTCAAGAATTTGATTTTATCAGAGCTTCAATCAAAAGTGCCTATCCAACATTTAATGTCATGCCAGACCAATACAGCATCAGAATGTGGTACCGCATGCTTGGAGATCTGGACTATAAGCTTTGCGAAACAGCATTGATGGAACTGTTTGCCACTCATACATACCCGCCGCAGATATCTGAGATACGGGAGAAATGTGCAGAATACACAGTTCCACACCTCAAAGACCAGGGAGAAGCCTGGGGAGAAGTCCAGAAGGCCATCAGCCAGTATGGATATTACAGGCAGGAAGAGGCACTGGAAAGCCTGACACCAATAGTCAGAGAGGCGGTAAAGCGGCTTGGCTTCCGGGAGATATGCCTTGATGAGAACCAGGATGCTGTCCGAGCGCATTTCTTCAAGATATATTCAACCCTGATCGAGCGCAAGACGAATGATGCAAAGCTTCCTCCGAGTATTCTGGAAGCGAAAAATAAATATATTGCACAGCTTACCACACACGAAAATGCGGCAATAGAACAACAGCACCGGGACCAGATAGCAGAAGAACCAGAACGTGCGACACCAGAGTATATAGATATGCTAATGCGGGAACACGGATTCAAGAGGTGACGGCATGGAGCAGATAGAGAAAATACAGGGAACAGAGAAAGAATTCATAAAAGTCTTTCAAGAGCTGTGTTACAGCCGGAGTTCATGGCAGGTGTGGGCCGATCTAATGGCGGCAATGGCTTGCACACTGGCGAATTCGGTTGATAAGACGGAACCGAGATACACTGCAAGAGAGAAAGAATATGCAGAGTGCATCAAACGCCTTGGCGGGGTAGAGAAGCCGGCCAAATGCTTTGCGATTGTGGTTGAGGCACTGGAACGCAATCCAGATCAGGACTTTCTTGGAAAACTGTACATGAGCCTTGAGCTAGGGAACCACTGGAAAGGGCAGTTTTTTACACCATACAATGTCTGTGAATGTATGGCAAGCATAACAATCAATGACAATGTACAGACATTGGAAAAACAGGAATGGATATCTGTCAATGATCCGGCGTGTGGAGCAGGAGCAACTCTTGTAGCAGCGGCAAACATATTCCACAGAAAAAAGATAAATTACCAGACACAGGTTTTATTCACAGCAAATGACATAGACCGGGTTGTTGCCCAGATGTGTTACATACAGCTTTCACTGCTTGGATGTGCAGGCTGGGTGGCTGTTGCAAATACAATATCCAATCCGGTATGTGGAGATCCACTGATACCCGACGAAAGACCTGGACAGGAATTCTGGTACACACCATTTTATTTCAGGGAAGAATGGAACTGCAGACGACAGATCCAGATTCTTAGACGCAGACATCGTGGAAAAAGTTTGTTCGGAGAATCACCGGAGCGAATAATATTTCATTTTGATTTTGAGAAGGAGATTACAAATGTCAGAACAGTTAAAACAGGAACTTGAAGCTGATACTGATCGTTTAGAGACGGAAACGGTCGCAGGCAGTGAAACAATAGGGGAGCAGGAAAAAGATACAGTAGAGGGCAAATTAGAGAGCCAGGAAGGCAATGAATCGAAGGAAGATGATATGGTTCCGATGGGGAAAGTTTCTCTTGCCGATATTATTTCCGGGATTCCGGCTCCGACAAAGGAAGAAGTCGAAGCGGCAGAAGCTGAAAACGCAAAGCCGGTAAAACAGAAGGCTAAAGAAAAACTGGAAGCAGAAAAGAAAAAAGCTGCTCAGAAAAATTTTGCGGATCCGGTCATTGATTACCTGATGAAAAGATGCAAAGAGGATCAGGGGCTTGCTGAAGATGTGATGCAGGAGGGAAAGACCTGGAACAAGTGCTTTAGTTATATCGTTGAACAGGCTAGAAAGCAGTCGAATGGCAGATCCACTGCAGTTGAAGACCAGGTTGTATATGAATGGGCAGAGGATTATTACCATAAAGATGATAAGGCTGAGGAGGATAAAAAAGCTAAAGAAGCTGCGAAGAGAAAGAAAAAGCAGGATAAAAAGGCTAAAACAGACAGCGAGAAAAAGGCAACTTCCAAGCCAGCTACAGAGCCGGAGAAAAAAACAGAGGCACCAAAGTCAGAGCCAAAACCTAAAAGGAATAATAAGGACATGGATGGCCAGCTTGATATATTTTCTCTTTTAGGAATGTAGGAGGCGATATGGATGAAAAGGAAAGAGTTGAAAGCTATACCGGCTCCGAAAGTAAAGCTGGAAACAATACATGATATTGCTGTTGCAGGCAAGGGTAAACGAGGCGTGATTTCCACACAAAAGAAAAAAGTTGGTACGGAGGAAACATTGATACTTAATGTATATCAGACCAGCGGAAGAAACAAGAGAGATATTTCATTGCTGTTTCGTGTGTTCTGTCAAAAAGAAGATTATATAACTCTTGAAGTTGAGTGCAATAAGTGGAGAACAGGAGCTTTACTAAATCTTGTTTGCAGGGATGCCGGATGGGCTGAATATTGGTGGAGCTATGAACAGCTTGAGTTCCTAACGGACATGGATGCAAAGAGAGCGGAGAGTACATTTAGAAAATGGATAAAAACCAGAGATGAATGTGGTGCACGACCTGCATTTGCACTGTTGAAACGCTATCAGGATAAAGTCAAGGCAATGCGGCTTGCAAAGAAACATAAAAAGGAAACAGATGTTATCGATCAGGAAATGGAGCGATTCAAAGCTTTGCCAGATGATTACCAGACATTTGTCGAAGAAACGGTATTCAAGCTGTCTCTTATACACATCTCCGAGCCCACGAGACGGAGCTACATCTCG
>ENA-OYDK01000311-OYDK01000311.1-human-gut-metagenome-genome-assembly--contig:-NODE-311-length-8030-cov-4.338558_pt1 | contig 8030 bp, 5 predicted proteins | sample MGYA00243549_ERZ652903 | MGnify/ENA primary metagenome ERZ652903 (study PRJEB26926, sample SAMN06164813) | human gut metagenome | biome: ENVO:00009003; feature: ENVO:2100002; material: ENVO:00002003... | reverse complement strand
CGAGATGTAGCTCCGTCTCGTGGGCTCGGAGATGTGTATAAGAGACAGGGTTGAGGCTGCTGTAGCTGCAAATGATAAGGCTGCTGCTGAGGCTGCATTAAAGGATGCAACTTCTGTTATCGCAAGCGCTGGTTCAAAGGGTATCTTCCACAAGAACAACGCAGCCAGAAAAGTATCTCGTTTAACAAAGCTTGTTAACGGATTAGCTTAATTACTATATAGCAATAAATAATAAACCCATCGGTGCCGTCATACCGATGGGTTTTTTTATTTGTTTTTTATCTGCTTTTTATATATATTTGCGTTATATCATTTACTGCCTGTCGCATGAGTGCCGGTCATATCTGCAGAGTACTGCACTATAAAAAGCTCCACAGCCATCTGGTCATTCATCCTGCCGGTCTTAACAGCCTCCTCATATGCCACACCATCTCTCACAGCCCTCTTTAAATCATCCAGCGAATAGGCCCTGCACTGCGCCTGATATTTGCGCACCGCCCACTCCGGACATCCGGCCTTTGATGCTATATCCTTGTTGCCAAAGCCCTTATTTGTCATGGCTTTCACATTCATCAGTATATTGAACTGGCGCGATATAAGATACATAATACGCATGGCCGGCTCTTTAAGTGCCAGCAGATCGTAATACAGCTCAAGCGCACGCTTTTGTTTGTGTGATGCAATCGCATCAACCATCTCAAACACCTTGTTTGTGATCTGCTCTGTCGTTACAGTCTCAACATCCGAAAGCTCAATCACGTCCTTGTCCATACAGTAGCACAGCAACTTCTCAAGCTCCTTGTCGATATTTTCCATATCTGTACCGGTTTTTTCTATAAAGCTGTTGTAGGCAGCCTGACTCATGCCCTTTCCATCTTTTCTAATCCTCATTCCTATCCATCTGGCAAGTGTCTCATCCGTCTGTTCCTTGAACTCCACAGGATTACCGCACTTGGCTGCCGCCTTATAAAGCTTTGAGCGCTTATCAACGCTCTTCTCAACAAATATAAAGTGCGTGCTCTCAGGTGAATCCTTTAAATACTCTCCAAGCTCATCGCCTGCCTTTGAAAAAATGCCTGCATCCTCTATAAGAATCACTCTTTTATCCGCAAAAAACGGAAGTGTCTCCGCCAGGTCAATTATCTCCTTCTGGTTGATTCCATCGCCCTCAAACGATGAAAAGTTCATGCTGTCGCCCTCACTGACCATAGCCTTTATCAGCTTGTCCCTGTACTGTTTTATGAGGTATCTCTCCTGTCCATACAGCAGATAAACCTTTTTGAAATCTCCTGCTTTTATATCATTGTCTATTGTTTTCATATATAGTACTCTCTTTATACTTAATCTGACCACTTTGCATTGTGTATAAAATACGGCACTTTGCATCCATAAGCCTATCCATGGCTTCATCAGCCGGATGTCCATAGCGGTTTTCTGCCGCACATGATACTGCAGCCCACCTTGGGCTTAAAGCCTCAATCCAGTCTGCAGAGCCTGAATACCTGGAACCATGATGATTTGCCTTGTAAAAATCCACAGAAAGCTCATCCCCATACTCATTAACAAGCTTCTTTTCTACCTCAGATGATATATCTCCGCCGAAAATACCACTAAACCTGCCATCCGTGAGCTTCAGCACAAGACACATATCGTTTCTGTCTAAGGCAGTATCATAAGGCCCCGGATACAGGCACATGATACCATCAGCTTCTTCATTTGCAGTACTGCGCGAACCTGATGCATCATTTATTTCAATCGAATCCCCCTTTGACATAAGGCATATATCAATTCCTGCTTCCTTAGCTTTAAAAAGCAGCTCCTCCATAGCTTCCTCTTTAGCCGCCGCTTCTGCCACAACTATATGCTCTATAGTATACCCACTGTCTATCACCTCAGACAATCCGCTTATATGATCACTGTCTGCATGTGAAACAAACCAGTATGATATACTCTGTATGCCGTTATACTTAAGAAACGGCATAATCACATTATCGCCAAGCTGTTTTCGGTCAGAGCTTCCTCCATCAATAAAGATGCATGTGCCTGACTCAAAGCGGTAAAATATGCCATCTCCCTGCCCCACATCAAGTATATCAAGCTGCGCAGCAGTTTTTGGCTTCACAAGCAAAATTGCAAGCAGGACTGCTGTACACACCACTCTTTGGACACTGTAAAGGATTTGGCCTTTTTCTTTTGAGCCACACTCTGTGGCACGTTTTTTAAGCGAAAATACCACCAAAAAGCCACTCATAACAGCATAAAAAAGGAAAATCCTGTATCCATCAGGAGCTCCTGTGATAACCGTTGCCCCCGGAAGCTTCATAACAAGACCGCAAAGCACCTCATAGAGCTTTAACACCGCAAATGCAGGAAACACCAGCAGTTTGCCGGGCATCACGCCAAAGTATCCTGCGGCAGACGCAAGCAGCCCCGAAATAAATACGACAGGTAAAGCCGGTATCACAATGAGATTTACAAACACTGCAAAAAGAGGCAGCTCATAATAGTTCATAGCCACAACCGGAAGCATCGGAAGCTGTATGGATACTGATGCCCAGAATTTCCCGCCCTTAGGAGCACTCATCACAGGCGTCACAATACCTATTGCAAGTATCGCCCCTACCGAAAACACAAATCCGGCATATCCCAAAACCATAGGATTGTCCCACAGCAGGTAAATGACCATGATGCCAAGAGAATTGAGCATATCTGTGCATCTGCCTAAAGCTGCCGCAAGCATTGTAAGTATGAACATCCCCACGGCACGCCTTGTGGACACGGCATTTCCTGTCATAACAGCATAACTTAGTATAAGTGCCGCAGAACAGACAAATGCCGCTGTATAGCTCACCCTTCTTTTTCTGAGAAGCTTGTAAAAGGCCATGCCAACTATAGAAATATGAAGTCCGGAAATAGCCAGTATATGTGAAATACCGCTGACCTGATATAAATCCTTTATCTCATCATCCAGATACGACTTGTCTCCAAGCAGCATGGACGAAAGCACTCCTGCCGTTGTCTCATCAGTCACCTCAAGAAGTGAAGCTGACAGCGTATCACGAAGTTTTTCAAGTCTATGGTAATACCATGCATGTTTATCGGCGCTTGTCTTAATACTGTCTGCATTCACCGAGAAATCAATTCCCTGCGAGCGGTAAAAGCGCGCTCTGTCAAACTCTCCCTCATTGGTTGCAGACTTAAACAAGCCTATCTTGCCGCAAGCTTTCATATAATCGCCCAGATGTGCGCTTTTGCTGTCACAATATACCACGACATCACCACAGGATATTTTTCTGCCAAAAGCCTTGCCGTACCCAGGCTGCACTACGCAGTCCGTCATATAATACCTGTATGAGAAATATTTGTATTCAGTTTTATAAATCTTCCCCCAGACGATGACAGATTTTTCATCTGTCATATACTGCATATAGCTGTCACGGTTTTCATCCACTGAAGCGTATCTGAATTGTGCTGTTGCAAAAACAGCTGACGATATCAGGATAAGCAAAACAACTATGCGCCCGATACCGGAAAGGCTGCCCTTGGACACCACACACTCAGCTATTAAAGCCACAACCAGCATGGCAAAAACCAAAAAGCCAAAGCCCCTGCCATACATACCTGAAACAGTTCCTGCAGTATAGACCAACGCAAATAAAAACATCGGTCTTTTACTAATACTCTTCTCCTCCTAATCCAATCTATTCTATTTTTCAGTTTTTTCCGTGGAATCATCAGAATCCACTATATCCTTATTAAACTCATACATGTCGCTTAGCTTGTAATTATAAAGCAGCATGCCGTCATTCTCACCGTCAAGCGAGATCTGTACCTTGTCCACAGTAGGAAGTGAGGTGAGTGAATTAACTATCGAATACAGCACCACATCCTCTGTCAGCTTATTGTCAATAGTATTTCTGAATGAAGAGTCAAAGTTCAGATAGCATATCCTGTCTGCCACAGACACATTGATAAGCTTTGTTGTGCCCGGAAGAGTTGCCTTGAGCTTAGAGCCCTTCGGACCCTCAATAAGCTGCTCAACAACAAGCTTTTCAAGCGCTATATTTGAGCTGTAATGTATCACTCTGGTCTGTTTCTCAAGCCCTGTACCATCCTTGTCAGCAAAATAAAGCGTGAGTGTCTCCTTCACACTTGTATTAATCTGTTCACCCGGATTCTCAACAAAATCATCAGCACCCATGCTACCGACAATCTCATCATCCGAGTCCACAAGAGGAATACTGTTTACGGTAAATGTCACATATGAAATACTATCCAGCTGTGTGAGCGTGCGGACTACAGAAGCTCTCAAAAGCACCTCCTGTGCAGCCGTAAGGTCATAATACTCCTTGCTGAAATCCACAGTGCAGTTATAGTTTTTCTCGTCATGACCTCTCACAGACACCTCATCCGGAATCGCCTTGCGCAGTCTTGAATCTTCAGGCTTATCCTGAAGTCTTCCTAGAAGCTCATCCACCTGCTTGTCTACATCTGAGTTTTTGCTTCTAAGCACATATGACTCCGGCACGCTGCTCGTAACATCCATATTCAGACAAAACACCTCAACCGTATTATCTGCTTTTTTCTTTGTGCAGCCGCCCATGGAGAGCAGAATTACTGCAGTGAGCACGAATATAATTATTCTTTTCACGTCAAGCCTCCTATACAATATAGTTGAGCGGTATACGCACATCAAAGGTAGTGCCCTCTCCCATCACACTGTGAGCCTTTATAGCTCCCCTATGCATAAGAATAGAGCTTCTTGTAATGGCAAGTCCCAGACCTGTACCGCCAATCTCTCTCGAATGCGACTTGTCCACGCGATAAAATCTCTCATAGATGTGCTCTAAGGACTCCTCCGGTATACCTATACCGTTGTCCTCCACCTTCAGATAGAAATACTGATGGTCCGCATTTAAGGACACATGAACATAGCCACCGGTCTCGTTGTCATTGTACTTGATTGCATTCTCAATGAGGTTTGTAAAAGCAAGCGTCAGCTTCACCTCATCTATCTCTGCAGTTACCGGTCTGAAGCTCTCGAGTACAAGCTCCACCTGCTGCTTGTCAGCAATCGGCTGAAGTCTCTTCATAATCTGCTCGAGCAGGTCATTGATATTAACACTCTCGATATTCAGCGTAGCAGCCGACTTATCCATCTTGACCAGTGATAACAGGTCATTTATTATCTTTGTCTCTCTGTCTATCTCGCTTGTGATATCTCCCATGAACTCCCTGTACATCTCAATCGGAGCCTCATCACCCATGCTGTTGATGGAATCTGCGAGTACCTTCATGGAAGTAAGAGGTGTCTTGAGCTCATGTGACACATTCGATACAAACTCCTGTCTGGACTCATCCATGACCTTCATTCCGCTCATCAGCTCATTAAAATTCCTGCTTATTATAGCAGTCTCCGCATAGTCATCTACATCCAGCTGCTCTTTTCCAAAGCCATCCTTAATGTCTGATATCTCGTCAGAAAGCTTCTTAATCGGAACAAAAAGGTGCAAAAGCACAAGCACACCAAAAAAGAGCACCACCGCACCTGCGATAATGGCAACCGTCACCGCAATCTGTGTCAGATACGACATATTTAGCGATATATTGTCCGTCGACACACTTACAACAAGTGCTCCCTCTATCTTTGAATCCTTGTCGTTTGGATTGCTTATCGGAACAGAAAGCTCGATATAGTGGTTTTTAGAATCGTAGTTTGTAATCTCTGAAGCAGAGAAGGTCTTGATAACCTCCTCTGAGACAATAGTATTGCCATCATCTAAATTGTACGTATCCTTAATAATCTTAAAATGCTTGTCAACTATGAGCACACGGCCCTCATATATAGTAGTAAGAGTGTCAATCTGAGCATCAATATTGCTCAAGTCACTGCCATCCTTATCAAAGTATTTACTTGTGGATATCTTGTTTGCGAGAATCTTTGCCTGACTAAGCACTTCACTTTCGCGGATTGAAACCGCTCTGGACTCGTAGGTGTTAAGTATGCCGAAGCACAGCACCACCTCCGGTACCAGAACGAGAACAAAAATCATGAAAATCAGCCTGGATTTCAGACTCTTATAAAATGCAAAATGTACTTTACTCTTAAACATTTTAGAACCTTTCTGAAAGTATTACTTCTGGTTGTAGTAATATCCCACACCCCACTTGGTATGAACGTACTTCGGCTCGCTTGGATTTGCCTCAATCTTTTCACGAAGACGTCTGACATGCACATCAACCGTACGCACGTCACCCGGGTAATCCTCGCCCCATACAATCTTTAAAAGGCTCTCCCTACTGTACACTTTATTTTCATTTTTGATCAGAATCTCGAGCAGTTCAAACTCTCTTGCAGTCAAATTGATTTCATTATCGTTTATGAACAGACGTCTGCTGTCACAGTCGAGCTTGATATCACCCTTTTCAATTACAGATGACTGTACCTGTGGTGCGCGTTCCGGTGAAGTACGCCGCATGATCGCCTTGATTCTGGCCTTTACCTCAAGAATATTAAATGGCTTTGTGATATAGTCATCAGCGCCGTACTCAAGTCCTAAAATTTTGTCCATGTCATCGCCCTTTGCAGTGAGCATGACAATCGGGACATCAGAAAACTCCCTTATTGCCTGACACACCTCAAAGCCATCCATCTTTGGAAGCATGACATCTAAAAGAATCATATCATATGAATTGGCCTTCGCCATATTAAAGGCCTCCTCACCGTCATATGCGCAGTCTACCTCCATGCCATCCTGCAGCAGACTGAAACGTATTCCTTTTACAATTAACTTTTCGTCGTCAACGACCAGCACTTTTTTTGCCATTTATACACTCCTAATTTACTGTTATATCATCTTTTATTTTATTAAACATCGCTTCACCGATGCCGGACACCCTCGTGATATCCTCAATCGAAGAAAACAATCCATTTTTGGCGCGATCTTCAACAATACTCTTTGCCTTGCTCTCACCAATTCCGGAAAGAGCCATTAGCTGCTCGACAGTTGCGGTATTGATATTGAGCTTGCCATCCTTTACGCCTATATGCTCCTCAGCGCCGCCCTTCATCAGCGAGCCATCTATGCCGGTGGTATATGTGCCCTCAGGTATGTGATCCGACTTAAGCTCCTCTACAGTCGGGAAATACAGCATCTGCCCATCATACAGCTCTGATGCCAGATTCCAAAAGCTTTTGTCAGCTGTATCCAGCATGCCTCCTGCCATATCAACGAGCTCACAAACTCTCGCGCCCGGCTTTACTCTGTATACACCGGGATTGGCAACCTGACCACAGATATAGACGCACCACTCAGTAGATTCATCAGTGTCATCTGCTGTGTCTTTTGCCTTCTGCTCCTGTTCTCCATCGGATGAAGCTTTCTTCTCCTTGGAATCAGCAGTCTGTCTGTTTACATCACTTGAAACCACAGCAGTCTGCTCCGTTTCAGAAGCAAAATGAACTGTGGCATCATCCTTTTTACAGCCGCAAAGGCCAAACGCTATTGTTAAAATAAACGCACTTAATAATATTATTTTTTTCATATGGTCTCCTTTGATTAATATCATAATCTCAAAGGAGAAATCGATGTCCTCTTTATTTTACAGACTTTTTGACAGTATTACAAGTGTTGTTTCAAGTTTTTCTATCATTTCGTCAACATCACTCTTTTCGATAACAAGAGGAGGCACAAATCTAAGCACATTGCTGCCTGCCGTAATGACTATAAGGCCTTGATTTAAAGCCTCTGCTGAGACCTTTCCTACAGGAAGGCTGCACTCCACGCCCTGCATGAGTCCCATACCCCTTCTGGCTGTGAGACAGTCGAATTTTGCAACAAGCTCATCAAGCCTCTTCTCCAGGTAAGGTGCAACCTCCTTTACATGGCTTACTATATCAAGACGCTTAAACTCATCAAACACTGCACTTACTGCGGCTCCTACGAACGGATTGCCGCCGTATGTGGTGCCATGGTCTCCCGGTGCAAGGGATTTGTCTGCCACCTGTCTCTTATACACATCTCCGAGCC
>ENA-OYDK01000292-OYDK01000292.1-human-gut-metagenome-genome-assembly--contig:-NODE-292-length-8359-cov-7.737717_pt1 | contig 8359 bp, 10 predicted proteins | sample MGYA00243549_ERZ652903 | MGnify/ENA primary metagenome ERZ652903 (study PRJEB26926, sample SAMN06164813) | human gut metagenome | biome: ENVO:00009003; feature: ENVO:2100002; material: ENVO:00002003... | reverse complement strand
AGCGGTAGTACCATTTCTTTCCTTTTTTTCTTACAGATCCTTTTGCCATAATCGTGTGTCTCCTTTCGATATCAGACAATCGGAACTGATGAAATGCTTCTTGCGTGTAGGCATCTTATGGACAAGTCCATAAGCCAATTCGCCGCTCGTCAAAACTGCAAACAGCCTGACTCGCTCGTGCTCATTGTATCATAACTCCGGTTGTCGTTCTATACCGAATCGGAATCCTCATACAAAACTTCTGATAAAAGATTTTCAAGCCTTTGTTCTGCCATTTCCGGTTTCTTGGAATAAAGCCTTACGATATCTGCCATGTCGTTAAAGGCATTAACAGTGTGGGTGATCTCCCGGAGAAACATAATCTCGTTATATTCATCATTCGATTCAAACCCCATTACTTTTGCAATATCAGCTTCATTCGTGTTGCCCTTGTAATTCTTGCAGGCAAACTGGAATGATTCCAGAAACAGGTTATATTGCTTTAACATCAACAGCAGTAAATCTTTGGAAAAAGCATCTTCCTTTTTACTAAGGTCGAGAGGTAACTGTTTGAGAATATCGCCCATTGCATCACGAATCTGTAATTCTTTCTTATCCGTAATATCGGTTTCGTATTCATCGGTTTCCCCTCTGAGCCATTCAATAGATACATGAAGTGCTTCCGAAAGACCTTCCAGCACCATCTTTTTGGTATTGTCAATCGAACCATTCTCATAACGCAGGATTGTGGAAGCGGTAACTCCCATCTTCTCTGCAACATAAGGCTGTGTCAGATTTAATTCAAGACGACGCTGTTTTGCCCTGCTGCCTATCAGCTTGCGTAGTTCTTTATCTTTCATGCTGATTGCCTCCTTTTTCGGTATGTATGAATTATAGCATGTACCTTACATAATTGCAATATGCAATTTAATGATTATTTTTAAAATTTCATAACGCTTGACAACACAATATAAAACCGCTATACTAACAGCACAACAAAAATTGCATAATGCAATTTATAAGGAGGTGACAAGATGACGGAAAGAAAGATTGCATTATCCATCGAGGAAGCAGCCGACTATACAGGAATTGGCAGAAACACTTTGAGAAAGCTGGTTGAATGGAAGAAGCTTCCGGTATTAAAAGTCGGAAGAAAAGTCCTTATTAAAACTGACATTCTGGAAAAGTTCATGGAAGCCAACGAGGGGCGAGATCTGAGGGATAAAGGAAATGTAAAAACTGTCACAAGAAATGTGGCAACTTAAAAAGGCGGCTTCCTACGAAACCGCCAAAGGTTCTATCAGACCGAAGCCATGATATACCTACACGCAAGAGGATTATACCATGTGCTTCTCCTGATATGCAACCGGGAACTGTTGTTTATCGGAAAAAGAAAGGATGAAGACGATATGGCGAAATCAACAAAGACTTATGAAGAAAGAATACGTGCATTAGAGAAAAAGGAACAGGAAAGCATTGAAGCTACAAAAAAGCTCATAGCACAGCGGAAGGAACTGGAAAAGAGAAAGAAAGCGGAAGAAAGTAAAAAACGAACCCACAGGCTCTGTCAGATTGGAGGAGCGGTGGAATCGGTTCTTGGCTGTCCGATTGAGGAGGAAGATTTACCAAAGTTGATAGGCTTCTTAAAAAGGCAGGAAACAAACGGAAAGTTTTTCTCAAAGGCGATGCAGAAAGAGCCACTTACAGATATGGAGGAAGTGTAATGGCGGAGGGAGTGGTTTTTCCATTCCCTTCATTGCCTTTGAATGAAGGGCGCACTTATGGACAACCAGAGGTCGTCCTTATAAGTTTGCCACAAGTGGCAACCGGTCTGCGCTTACGCTTGCCGGGCTCGTTCCGTCGGCGGGGCTTTCAGCCAGACCTGCTCATGCCGCAGGAGGCACTCTTCGCCAGAGAGGCGCATTCCATGCAGGCTGCTATGCGCAGGGCACTCTTACGCAGAGGGCGTTCCGGCAATGCTGCTTTTTCTAAAACTGAAAGCAATGTTGCCGGAAATCTATGCCGGATGTGCAGAAAGGGGGAATCCAGACATGGCGATTTTTCATTACACAATCAAAATAGTCGGACGAAGTAAAGGGAAATCTGTTATCTCCGCTTCCGCATATCTCAATGGGGATGTGATGAAAAACGAGGAAACCGGGCGAATCAGTTATTACACTTCTAAAAAAGAAGTGGTCTACACCAGTCTGATGATGTGCGAAAACGCACCTCCTGAATGGCAGATAGTACCAGAAGAAAATATAAAACGCTTTCAAAAATCTGTCCGATACAAAAGGTCAGAAGATAAAGAAGCTGCTTTAGAAAAATTTAAAATCACATTTCAGAAACAACGGTTATGGAATGAGGTATTGAAGATTGAAAAAAGTGCAGATGCCCAACTTGGCAGGTCATTTGAATTTGCCCTCCCCAAAGAATGGAGCAGACAGGAACAGATTCAATATACAGCCGACTATATCAAAAAAACATTTGTGGATAAGGGAATGTGTGCTGATTGGAGTATCCACGACAAAGGGGATGGCAATCCTCATGTCCATCTGCTTCTGACAATGCGCCCTTTTAACCCGGATCATTCTTGGGGGAAGAAAGAAGTCAAAGATTGGGATTTTGTCAGAGATAAAAGCGGAAATATCGTGATTGATGAATCCCATCCGAACTGGTGGCAGGATAAGAAAAACCCTGACCGTCATGGAATCCGTATCCCTGTATTAGATGAAAACGGAATCCAGAAGATTGGTGCAAGAAACCGCCTGCAATGGAAACGGGTACTGACCGATGCTACGGGATGGAACAATCCAAAAAACTGTGAACTGTGGCGGAGCGAGTGGGCAAAGGTGTGTAATGAACATCTGCCTTTGCATAATCAGGTCGATCACCGTTCTTACGAAAAGCAGGGAAAACTCCAGATTCCTACCATCCATGAAGGTGCTGACGCAAGAAAGATTGAACAAAAGTTTCTTGCCGGGCAGGAAATAAAAGGTTCGTGGAAAGTAGCGGAAAATCAAATCATAAAACAACAAAACACGTTATTGCAAAAGATACTGGACACCTTTGGGAAAGTATCAGGTGCATTATCATTATGGAAGGAGCGATTAAATGACATTAGAAGAAAGCCGGGAAATTATACCCTTAATGGAATCCATGATTGGGCAAATCGAAGAACAGCAGACCTTAATGGCAGAAATGATTCTGGAAATGCAGAACCGGGACACCCAACTCTCTCTTATGCAGGAACAGAATCAGAAATTGCAAAAATTAAACAGCGAGTTATCCGAGCTGCTCAACATTTTGCCAAATACCGAGGAACTGCTTTCCAAGATGGAAGAACAGAAAACGAAGATAGAACTTTTGGAAAACGAAAATCAGCAATGGCAGATATTGGCACAGAAGCTGAACAGCGAAAACAGTTTATTACTGAAACAGAACACCGAATTGCTGAACTGGAACAGCAGGTAGAGAAAGGACGTGATATAGATGAACGAATCCAGAGAATTAAAGAACGCCGAACAGTTGGAAGAACTTCTGCTCTTGACCGAGGAGATACAAGAAGAGTTGGAACAGAAAGACCAGCTTATCGTGGAACTGAAGACGCAGCTCAACGAATCTCTGACCTTGAACGAGAAATTAAACAAAGAGAACAGAGCCGGGAATATTCAAGCATTAAAGAACGACTTGAAGCTGGCAGACAGAGCATTGCGGAGCGAGAAAGAGAAGCTGCGAAGCGCAAACGTCACGATAGAGGAATGTCAAGATAAAATACGATGCTTAACACAACAACGGGATTATGCCCGGACACATCAGAAAATCGTAGAGATACCGGTAGAAAAGCCGGTACTCTATAAAAAATGCGAAGCCTGTGACCGGACAGCCTATCAGAATGCAAAAGCAAGATACGAAACACAAAAAGAGCAACTTGCAGGACAATATAAAGCAAAAACGGTAATGTTCCAAACAACCTTGTTCCTTCTTGCATGGTATTCGCTGACAACCACTCTTTTTCAGGCAGTACAGTCAGATGTGTTCCTTTCCGATTGCAAATCATTCTTCCATGATGCAGCATCATTCATACAAACTTTTATCGGTTGGACGATTGATGCCGGGCAATCTGTGGCACAAATCAGCACAAAAATTCCAAATGAGATTATAGCCGGAATCATATATTGGTTATTGCTGATATTGGTTGTGGGAATATGTGTGGCAGGGACAGGAATACTGGCGATACTGATAGAAATAAAGGTTATAGAATTATATAAGAAAAACTGTTGGGATGTTATTACCCTACTGATGATACTGACAAGTGCGGCTGTCATCATTTATTTTGGAGAAGTAATTAAAAAAGCATTATCAATAAATCTGTTGTTCTTTTGGTTAATTTTACAAGGAATATATCTTACAATTCGACGCTATATAAGTCAAGATACTGATTGACTAGATACAAAATATTTGATAAAATATAAATAGAAATACAGCAGATCAAAGAAGGTAAAACTTATGAGAGCAAAGAAAGTGATTGTAGGGGTAGCTATTAGTGCAATGTTAATTTCTTCATCAATTCCAGTAATGGCATTTTCTGTTACAAACGGGAATAAGACATTTGATAAAAAGTGGGAATTGAGCACTACATCTGATGGCGGAAAAGGTGTTTTGACTTATGGTTATAATACTCTTGCTATTAATGAAGATTATGCACACGCATATCATTCAACTAAAGATCATTACGCATATGTCAAGAATGGAAATGGTTCTTTTTCGGGTTCAAATGTTGGTAAAGGTAATTGGTCTAAAATTGAGGTTGCTCATAAAGGAAATAGTATTACCTACGGTAATAGCTACTAAACAAAGGTTCGGGATAATGGCTGAGTGGTTGGAATTCCAACCACTCTTTTTTGTGGAGTGTATATAAATGAAGAAAAAAATAAAATATATAGGAATTGTTTTGGTTATTTTGTTCTGTTGCTATAATTTATTTTGGTACTTCGGGAGTTATAAACCATATAACGAATTTCAGAAAGACTTCCCTGAAATAGAAGAATCTGGAGTAAAAATTTACACAGATAAAGATGGATTCCAGTATAGTGTGTCTGTCCCTGATTATTTGCTTTGGAATGGAAATCTTGCGATAGCTGAGTCAGATGTTCGATATGCACTAATTATTTGGATAAAACCATTTCACCAAGGAATAAGTCAAGGCGTGCTATTTAATGACTATAAGGATTTGAATACTCAAATTATGTTGTCAAGTAGCAAAAAAGCTGAAGATCAAGAAGATCAATGGATTGTTGATGAAAATAGCACAATATTGACTACGATATTTGAAAAAGCAAATAAAGTATGGAATCTGGGGTTGAAATAAATGAAAGCAATTAAAAACTTATGTTTGTTTTGTTTCCTGATTTTTGGAATACTTATGCAATCTGAAATATTTCAAGATCAGCTTTGGAACTTTTCTACAGCATATTTTACGTCATCACGCTATGAAGTTGCTAGTGAAGATATGTCGCAGTTTCTGAAAGATGTATCAGAAACTGCAACGGAGAATGATGTACATATTTTTTCTCAGTACAATGAAATCAATAATAAATACCTTTCAACACTTCATATTTATGGCGATGATAAAGTAATCAGACAAACATTAAAAAATACTGCAAACATAGAAGAATCAGAATATACCGCTTTAGTTTCCGGAATTACGAAAGTAAAATTTCATAATCTCTCAGAATTGCAAAGTACCTCTGTGGGTTATGAAAACTTTATCTCATACATAGGAAATGAGGACAATATTATCTCTGCATATCAGAAATTATCAGAAAAATATAGCTTAACTTATCCAGAATATTGGAATTCTACGGAAAAGGACATGATTTTTATTATATGGGGTATGATTATTGCATTGATGATTGTTCTAAATGTAATTGAAGTGGTTAGGCGAAAAAAAGAGGTTGTTGTACGAGTTTCCTTAGGAGAAAGTGCTGGTTTCATAGCATTTAAGGCTGCTTTATTCGATGTAACTTTTGACATTGCATTATTTATTGTTGCAAAAATATTGCTGTCAAATTATATATCGGGAGCATATGAGAATAGACTCGTCACAATTTTATATTCCATTGGAATTATTCTTTCCACTATTCCATATTGTTCTTTTTGCTTTTTTGATATTAGAAAGGCATTCGCAAATGCAACACACAAAAGAGGAGTGGATTTTTTAATTTATTCGTTAAAATTTATAGCAGGGGTAGCCGCTGTTTTTACAATTACCACTAATATTAGTAGTATTCATAATAACCTATTTACAAATGAACATTTGTTAGAAGAATATTATGATGCAAATTATTTTACCGTAAAGACTACTGATTTTAATGCTGAAAAAGAAGAAGCTTTTTGGAATAAACTATACAAGAATGAATATAACACATTAAAGCCTGTAATATGCTTGAATATTTTAAATGATAAAAATGATGTGATATATGTAAATAATCATGCAAAAGATATGTTACAAGGTTTTACGAAGCAGATAAATGCAGTAGAGAATGAATCTTCTGATTTGATTATTTTCATTCCAAAGAATAGATATTTTGCTAAAAACAAGCAATTAGCCTATGACTCCTTGAGCCATGTTTTAAATCATGATAATTTACAACAATTAAATATTCAGTACATAGAGTATAGCGAAACAGAATACTTTTCCTATTTAGATACAAGTAGAATAAATGGTATCGAAAAAAGCAAAAATCCGATAATTATTTATCAGGCAAACAAAGATTTAGCAGTCAATGGTGGGTATCTTGAAAGCTATAAAGCAGGAGCAGTTTTATTTCAATGTGATGAAAAACAGCTAAGAAATATCAGCAAAAAGTATGAAGATATGCTTGGAAATTATCAGCTAGTAATTACAAACGTACATGAACAGTATTTATATAATCACACATTTTTAATAAAACTCGTGGGATTTTTAAGTTCTCTTTGTACGATTGTATTGCTTTTAAATATTATGATTATTGTTACAGTAAGTAGACTAGAGTTCCGAGAAAATGCAATGAAAATTTCCTTGATGAAAATCTTTGGATATAGTTTATTTGAACGGCACAAAACACTTCTTAAAATGATTGTAGTGGAAAATTTTGTGATATTAGTAGGTATGCTTATCTATTCTTTATTATCGGTACAGACTGAAGTAGGAATTAGCATTCTTGTTAGTTCATTTATGGCACTAATAGAATTTACAATTATTTTCTTTAATATCACAATTGTTGAAAAAACAAACATACCGAAATCATTAAAAGGAGGTTGCTTATGATAACAATTGAAAATCTATGCAAAGCATATAATGATAAAATTTTGTTCAAAAATTTTCATTTGGAAATTCCAGATAGCCGTTTTTTGGTAATTAGTGGCGAAAGTGGATGCGGAAAAAGTACTTTACTTAATATGATTGGAGGTATTGAAACTCCTGACAAAGGTTCTATTATTGTGAATGGTTTTGATGTGGCAAAAAAAGGAAAAAAGCAGAAATATTTCAAAGAAGTTGTTGGATTTTTATTTCAAAATTTTGCCCTTTTGGAAAACAAAACAGTAAAAGAAAATCTAGAAATAATAAAAAAATCAGGTAGAACGGATATTTCAATAAATGAAGCTCTTGAAAAAGTTGGTTTACAGAAAGTAATTAACAAAAAAGTCTATCAATTATCTGGTGGCGAACAGCAGAGAGTTGCGTTAGCTCGTTTAATGCTAAAGAAATGTTCGATTGTATTAGCAGACGAACCAACTGGTTCCTTAGACAAAAAAAATAGTGAGATTGTTATGAATATATTGCATGAGTTAAGTGAACAGGGAAAAACAGTTATTGTTGTAACTCATAGTGAAGAAATTGTAGCACAAGAAAAGCATGTTCTATATTTATAATTACCCATAATAGAAGAATATGTTCTTTCGGGAGACACCTCCTCTAAGAACATATTCTTTTGGTTAAAATTGATTATAAAGATACTTTTATTTCAGTATATTCGCTATATTGATGGGATATATATTTGCATATTATTTATATGGATAAGGATTATAACTCTAGTGAGTCTTCTGCATCTACCCACATCTGTAAATTACCCTCAAGATATAATCTTGCATATTCCAAAGGCTCATCCACAGCCAATGAAGTAAGCGCACATTCTGATCCGTATGTGGTTTTTAGATTTTTTTCAGCTTTCCAGCAATCAATGCGAAGCATATATCCGGCACTTGTGTAAACATCAATACTATCGTGATTTATGTTGTATTCTGCATAAATTGTTCTCATCGTATCTTATCTCCATTTTCTTTTAATAATCAGTTATAGAGTTAAATATCGAAAACATTTCAATCAGTTCACCAT
>ENA-OYDK01000269-OYDK01000269.1-human-gut-metagenome-genome-assembly--contig:-NODE-269-length-8917-cov-3.051568_pt1 | contig 8917 bp, 7 predicted proteins | sample MGYA00243549_ERZ652903 | MGnify/ENA primary metagenome ERZ652903 (study PRJEB26926, sample SAMN06164813) | human gut metagenome | biome: ENVO:00009003; feature: ENVO:2100002; material: ENVO:00002003... | reverse complement strand
CTCCGTCTCGTGGGCTCGGAGATGTGTATAAGAGACAGGTGCAACAGAGAAGATGTCAATGACGGATGCACAGAATGTATTTGATGCAGCAGGTAATGTATATTTTGCTTATATGAAAATGGCAGAATAGGGATACGGGCAGAGACAGGCGTGAATAAGGCGTAAAAAACATATAAAATTGCCTAAAAAAAGCCGAAGTTTCTTGGCAGTTTCGGTATTAGTGCTGTATTTTCACAAAGTCTATTGCAAAATCTGTTCGTGTAGGATATATTAATTTTTGTACGAATTGTACTACTTAGAAGCGAGGAAGATAACATGAGTAGAAAAGAAGTTACAGTTTCAAACGTTTCAAAAAAACATGATAATCCAATTGCAGAGTTGGTTCAGGTTGCCTGCCGGTTTGACAGCAATATTACTCTGGAAAGTGATAACCGTAAAATTAATGCCAAGAGCATCATGGGAATTATGGCATTTAATCCGTCCAAAGGAATGACGGTTAACATTGTTGCAGAGGGGAATGATGAAGAAGAAGCTCTTTTAGCAATGGAGAAGTTTTTAGTGTGTGATTAATTTTCAGGGAGGGAATTATAATGCAGAAGAGACCAGTTGAGAAAGCAGCCGAAGTAAAGGCAGCAGTAAAAGCTACAGAGACAAAGGCAGTAGTTAAGGCAGAAGAGGTTAAGGCAGAAGCAAAAGAAGTTGTAGCGAAGAAAGCAGAAACCGTAGTAAAGAAAGCAGAAGAGACAGCAAAGAAAGCAGAGACAGCTGTAAAAGCAGCAGCAAAGACTACCGCAAAGAAAGCAACCAAGAAAGCAGCAGCTAAGAAAACTGCCAAGGCAGAGAAGAAAGAACTTGTACCGGAAGTATTTGTTCAGTTTGATGGTAATGAAGATGTTGTTGCAAACGTGATTGAGAGAGCAAAAGAAGCTTTCACAGCAGACGGACACAGGGCATCCAGCATCAAGTCTTTAAAGGTTTATTTAAAACCGGAAGAATATGCAGCATACTATGTTATAAACGATACATATGCAGGCAAGGTTAACTTATTCTAGTTTTATTTTGCTCATGCTATTAAAATGGCTTCGGAATTCCGAAGCCATTTTTGCTACCGTTATTTATTTCTTTTTCTGATTAGCTTTATATTTCTTTATAAGCTTCTGGATGCGTTCATTTGGATCTAAGAGCTCACTGATAGAAGCATCATGATTCAATGTATCGATAATATAAGCAATATATTTGCTCATGTCACAGTTGATATAATATGGACGGCTTAAAAGCTCCGGAGTCTGATAAGTCAGGTTGGTGGTAACTACACGGTAGATAGTTCCATCTTCTACAGCTTTATCGAATTTTTCCAGACCATTGGTGAAAAGTCCGAAGGTTGCAACAACAAAGATTCTGTTTGCTTTTCTCTTTTTTAATTCGGTTGCAACGTCAATCATGCTTTCTCCGGAAGAAATCATATCATCGATCAGGATCATATCTTTGCCCTTAAGGTTTGGACCGAGGAATTCGTAAGCTGCGATTGGGTGACGTCCATTGATTCTCTTGGAGTAATCCAGACGTTTGTAATACATACCCATATCAACACCAAGGATATTGGCAAGATAGATTGCGCGGTTCATGCTTCCCTCATCAGGGCTGATGATCATGAAATGATCGTTGTCGATGTGAAGTCCTTTCTCATGATTGAGAAGAGCTTTGATAAACTGATAGGATGGCTGTATAGTCTCAAATCCATGCAGAGGTGTTGCATTCTGCACGCGCGCGTCATGTGCGTCAAAAGTGATGATGTTTTCCACACCCATACTTACAAGCTCCTGAAGTGCTGTTGCACAGTCCAGGGATTCTCTGCCGCTGCGGATATTCTGGCGGCTTTCGTACAGATAAGGCATGATCACGTTTACTCTGCGGGCTTTGCCGCCGATTGCGCCGATCACACGTTTCAGATCCTGAAAATGGTCATCAGGAGACATAAGATTCTCGTATGGTCCGATGCTGTAGGTAAGACTGTAGTTACATACATCAACCATCAGATAGATATCGTCACCACGTACAGATTCCATGATCGTACATTTCGCCTCACCGGAACCGAAACGTGCTGTCTGGACCGGTATCAGATAGGACTCTCTCTGATAACCCTCAAATGCAAAAGAATCAAGCTCTTCGTGGCTGCGCTCTTTACGCCACTGTATCAGCCATTCATTTACTTTTTCACCCAGATCCTTACAGCTGATCAGGGGGATCAGACCAAGTCTGCCCACCGGAAGTGTAGTTAAATCTTTAGTTGTTGCCTGTGCCATGTTTTATTTTCCTCCTAAAAAAATTTTCTGTATACGGATATCCTTTCCTTCCAGCTTCACCATACGGTAGTTGCTGGCGATTCTCGAAAAGGTTCGTTCGGAATAAGTATCCGAGAAATTTTCCAGTTTCAGATTTGTTGATATGATCGTAGACTTCCTGCGCATGATGCGTTCATTTATGCACAAAAACAACTGGGAAGAGACAAAGCTGTTTGTAAGTTCAGTTCCCAGGTCGTCGATGATCAGCAGATCGCTGTCAAATACAAATTCCTGTCCTTCTGTTTTATCTCTGGAGAATTTGGAGTCTGCCAGCAGTTCAAACAGATCAAATGCGGAAAAGTACATAACGCAATGTGCTGATTCCAGAAGATCATGAGCAATACAGTGAGAAAGAAAAGTCTTACCCACACCGGTATCACCGTAAAGAAACAGATTCTCAAAGGAACTGTCAAAATTTCTCACAAAACCTCTGGCAATATCATAAGCTCTCCGGGCCGTCTCTCTTTCTGTCAGTCCGGTAGCTTCGTTCTTCATTGTATCAGAATAATAATCAAAAGAAAAGTGGTCAAAGTTTTCTTTTTTGAGAATTTCTTTTAAATTGGACTGCGTATAGAGCAGTTCTATCTCTGCTTTCTTAAAACAGGTACATTTTTGGCTTCCGACGTAACCGGTATCCTGACAGACCGGACACTTATATGGAAGTTCCAGATAATCCTCCGGATATGAGTTACATACCAGCAGGGCATTGCGCTCCTGGGACAGAAGAGAGATTGCAGCTTTAAGGTCCTCAAGACCTGATGATTCTCCGCTTAAGAGTGCTCTTGCTTTTTTGGCGCTTAAGGTGGCAACCTCTTCATCTATTTCGTGGATGCGCGGGATTTTTTTATAAATCTCCTGAGTACGCTCCTCCAGAATACGTCTGTTCTGAGACTGGGTCTTGCTGTATTCCCGCATGATCGTATCATACTGATAATTCTGTAAAGGCATGACTTCACACCCTTTCGTTTGTTTTTTTGTAGCTGTTCAGTGACTTTCAGACGATTATGTCACTGCCGTTACTGATTCAGTAATTTCTTTTCATATTCGTTAAAGTCATACTGTCGCTGATGGAAATTGTTAAACCGGTTTGATGCAGCCGGTTTGGAAGCTGCTTTTCGCTGGGTATTCTTTTCCAGCTTCTGTCGCTGATGCTGAGCATCGAGGAGCCGGACATCTGCAAGTGTACGGACATTTTTATCTTTCCATCCGGAAAGGATTTTATCTGCATACTGGAAACTTGGCTGTCCGGTAGAGAGAACTGTACGGCTGCAGGCTTCCTGGATGATATCCATGGTAAAACCATAATCATTCAGCCAGGTGTTCATAAGAGAAATCTCTGTATCTACCGGATTTCGTCCGCTGATTCCCATTGATTTAAAAATAGTAAAGTATTCTTTGGCATAACGGGAATTTGCCTCTTTTGCCATGGTGACAGTGGTGATTCCCTCATCTGCCCAGGCAAGAGCAACGGTTTCTATGTAACGCATACTCTTATGCCCGCGGCTGACACTGTATTCGATCAGGTACTCGATCAGATCAGGCGAGAATTTCAGCTCATCATAGAAAAACAGGATCTTTTTCATCTCGGTAGGAGTGAGCGTTTTGCCGAGATACTGTTCTGCGATATAGAGGAGCTGTACGATCTCATCATTTTGCTTTAATTCTTTTACACGGTCAGGAGACAGTGCAGTGGCTGATCTGGTGGTCTGCTTCACAGGCTGTGCCGGCGCAGAAGAAGTCTGGGTTTCTGTTTTTGTAACAGGGGCTGCCGAAACAGGTGTGTCGGAAGCAGCAGATTTTACAGGTGGTACATTCAATATGATATCTGCTATATCTTCGTTATTTCTGTAGGTTAAAGTAAGGAGTTTTTCTTTCTCCCAGTATTTCAGAGCGCGGATAATGTCACGTTCTGTACAGAAGAAATGATCAGCCATCTGCTCCAGACTGAAGGGTACAGAGGTGTCAGAAAGAAGCCTCAGAAGATAGATATATACTTTCACAAATTCTCCATTGGCCCCAGGCATATAGTTGTCTATGAAATTGTTAGTTAATACAGTTACTTCCGCATTGCGGGAATTCTGTAAAGTGATCATAGCCATGAATTTCCACTCTCTTTCATAATAATAAGATGTTAGGGTCAAAAGGTATTTTGCCCCTAACCTGATATCCACGAATTGCTCCGCTGCAAAGCAGCTCCCACAATTCTCATAATAATAAGATGTCAGAGTAAAAAAAGATATTTTTCCTCTGACTTGATATCTATGAATTATAGCACAACATTTTTTAAAAGAGAATAGGGGATTTTTGTCGAAGATTTCATCCACATTTGAATGTGGATAATGTGGATAATGTGGAAAGGTGAAATATGGTATATATTATTGGAAACCCGAAAAATGTTGAATTTCAGGGAAAAACAGAGTATTACGGGGACGAATAATGTCGAATTATGTTAAGTGATTTATGCACATATACATCCACATATGCAGGCAGATGAAAATGTGTATAACGATGTGGAAAATGTGGATAAGTGATCTGAACTGTTATAAATAAAGGAAGAACTGAGGGGGATAAAATGTTTATAACTTTTTAATGGAAATTGTCGACAGAGACACAAGTGTTCAGTATCTTCTGTTGCTATAAGTGCTATAAGTTGGGCGGTTGTAAAAAACAGGACAATTCTGAAAAATTATTTTCCGAATTGTCCTGTGTAAATTGCTGATATCTATGTCTGGCAGCGGATTGCAAATAACTGTCTGACAACTGTCTGTTATAATAGGAAGTTATCCGTGAGAAATATTATTTGCCCAGCAGATGTTCCCCGATATTTACAACATCTCCGGCTCCCATGGTGATGAGCAGATCTCCCTCCTGGCAGTTTGCGAGAAGATAATTCTCAATCTCATCAAAGGTCGGGAAATATTCGCATGGCGTTCCAAGTTCCTGGATACGCTTCTGCAGATCCTCTGAAGAAATTCCAAGAGTATCGGTTTCTCTTGCTGCATAAATATCTGCAACTACCACATGATCTGCCAGACTGAGTGCTTTGGCAAACTCCGGAAGCAGAGCTTTGGTACGGGTATATGTATGTGGCTGGAATACACACCATAATTTCTTATGGGGATAATTGTGTGCGGCATGAAGAGTTGCTTCAATTTCTGTAGGATGATGTGCATAATCGTCTACGATCGTAACCCCTGCAACTTCTCCTTTATACTGGAAACGGCGGTCTGTTCCTGTGAAACTTCCAAGTCCCTTGATGATCACTTCTTCGGAAAGACCAAGAAGATGACCGAGGGCAATTGCTGCCAGTGCATTGGAAACATTGTGGATGCCCGGCACTTTCAGATAATAGCTGCCAACCTTAACGCCATTGCGCAGAACGGAGAAGGAAGCATGTCCATATTTGTCATAAGTGATATCTGCTGCCTGATAATCTGCATCATGTTCCAGACCATAAGTGATCACATTACATGGAAGATCCCGGATGATATCTTCATATTTCGGAGTATCTGCATTGATGATCAGTGTACCGTCAGCAGGAAGAAGCTCTGCAAAGCGGCGGAAGGAATGACGGATATCGTCAATATCCTTAAAGAAATCCAGATGGTCTGCATCCATATTCAGGATAATACTGATCTTCGGGAAAAAGCTCAGAAAGCTGTTTGTGTATTCGCAGGCTTCTGTGACAAAAGTCTCAGAATTGCCTACGCGGATGTTTCCGCCGATAGCAGGAAGAATACCTCCCACACTGATGGTCGGGTCACAGTCTCCTGCAAGAAGAATGTGAGATACCATAGATGTTGTGGTTGTTTTTCCATGAGTTCCGGAAATGGCAACAGGAGTATCATAATTCCTCATGATCTGTCCGAGAAGCTCTGCACGTGTGAGCATTGGAAGTCCTTTTTCCTTTGCACAGGCAAATTCCGGGTTGTCAGGATGGATAGCTGCGGTATATACCACAACATCTACGTCATCGGTAATGTTTGTGGCACGCTGTCCGTAATAGATGGTGGCTCCCTTTTTCTCCAGTGCCTGGGTAAGAGGACTGGATTTGGAATCGGAACCGGAAATGACAAAATCCTCGCCGAGAAGAATCTCGGCCAGTCCGCTCATGCTGATGCCGCCGATACCGATAAAATGTATATGAAGTGGTTTGTGAAAATCTATCTGATACATAGTATGTTCTCCTTGATTAATTATTTACAAATCTTTATAAATCCGGTAACTGTAACATATTCGCATAGTTACTGGAACTGTTTTATCTGTCTGTTTATTATACTCCCTGTGCCTTAAAATGAAAAGGACTTCTTTTGGTTGATAAAAAATCACAAAAAACGACATTGGATATATAAAAAATGCCTAATAATATATCGGTGGAAATACAGATTCAATAAAAAACGTGTGCAAAAATCATAAAAAAATAAAAAATGAAAAACAAAAATTGTAAATAATGTTCACTAACAGATAAAAGTGTGTTATAATTAAATAATCATAACCTGTAACTGTTCAGTGCCTCGCGAAACAGCAGACTGACGAATAGTTACCATAACTACAACAAGAGGTGATTGCATGATTAAGAAAGAAATGATAGCTATGCTTCTGGCCGGCGGTCAGGGCAGCAGACTGGGTGTACTGACAGAAAAAGTAGCGAAACCTGCAGTTGCTTTTGGTGGGAAATATCGTATCATAGATTTTCCTTTAAGTAACTGTATTAATTCAGGCATCGATACAGTAGGTGTATTGACACAGTATCAGCCATTGCGACTTAATACACATATCGGAATTGGTATTCCATGGGATCTTGACAGAAACGAAGGTGGTGTAACAGTACTGCCGCCTTACGAGAAGAGTACCAGCAGTGAGTGGTACACAGGAACAGCCAATGCAATCTTCCAGAATATGGATTACATGGAACAGTATAATCCGGATTATGTCCTGATCTTATCCGGTGACCATATCTATAAGATGGATTATGAAGTAATGCTTGATTTCCATAAAGCGAATAAAGCGGATGTGACGATTGCCTGTATGCCGGTACCTATTGAGGAAGCAAGCCGTTTTGGTATCATGGTAACAGATGACATAGGACGCATTACGGAGTTTGAGGAGAAACCGGAGCATCCAAGCAGCAATCTGGCGTCCATGGGAATTTATATTTTCAGCTGGCCTGCTTTAAAGGAAGCACTGATGTCTCTGAAGGATCAGAACAGCTGTGATTTTGGCAAACATGTTCTCCCATACTGCAAGGAGAAAGGTGAGAGACTTTTCGCCTACGAATACAATGGATACTGGAAGGATGTAGGAACACTGGGTTCTTATTGGGAGGCCAATATGGAACTGATCGATATTATTCCGGAATTTAATCTCTATGAAGAATTCTGGAAGATTTACACAAAGGGAGATATTATCCCGCCTCAGTATATTTCAGCAGATGCGGTTACAGACAGATGTCTGATCGGTGAGGGTGCAGAAATTTACGGGGAAATACATAATTCTGTGATCGGACCAAATGTTGTGATTGGAAAAGGCAGCGTGATCCGTGATTCCATTATCATGCGCAATTCTACCATTGGTGAGGGCGTACAGATGGATAAGGCTATTATTGCCGAGGATGTTACTATTGGAAACAATGTTGTACTGGGATGTGGTGAGGAAGCTCCGAATGTGCTGAAACCTGCAGTTTATGCATTTGGAATTGCTACGGTTGGTGAACGCAGCGTGATCCCGGATAATGTAAGGATCGGAAAGAATACAGCAATCTCAGGTATAACTGTTCCTGAGGATTATCCTGATGGTGAGCTGGCCGGCGGACAGGTAATTACAGCAAAGGACGGTGACGAATAATGAGAGCGATAGGTATTATTTTGGCTGGTGGTAATAATAACCGCATGAGAGAATTATCAAATAAGAGGGCAATCGCAGCAATGCCGATCGCCGGAAGCTACAGAAGTATCGACTTCGCACTGAGCAACATGGCGAGCTCTCATATTCAGAGAGTTGCTGTTCTGACACAGTACAATGCCCGTTCTCTGAATGAACATTTAAGCTCTTCCAAATGGTGGGATTTCGGAAGAAAACAGGGTGGTCTCTTTGTATTTACACCTACGATCACAAAAGAGAACAGTCTGTGGTATCAGGGAACAGCAGATGCTATTTATCAGAATCTGGAATTCCTTAAAAGCAGTCATGAACCATATGTAGTGATCGCATCCGGCGACTGTGTTTACAAGATGGATTACAACAAGGTTCTTGAATATCATATTGCGAAACGTGCAGATGTTACGGTAGTATGCACTACCTGCGATGATCCCAGTGAGATTGAGAGATTTGGTGTTCTCCGTATGAATGAGGACTGCAGGATTGAGGAATTTGAAGAGAAGCCAATGGTTTCTTCTTATAATACAATTTCAACAGGTATCTATGTTATCCGAAGAAGACAGTTGATCGAACTGATCGAGAGAGCTGCGCTGGAAGGCAGACATGATTTTGTAAAGGATATTCTGATCCGCTACAAGAATCTTAAGAGAATCTATGGATATACTGTCTCTTATACACATCTCCGAGACCACGAGACG
>ENA-OYDK01000252-OYDK01000252.1-human-gut-metagenome-genome-assembly--contig:-NODE-252-length-9383-cov-4.101737_pt1 | contig 9383 bp, 6 predicted proteins | sample MGYA00243549_ERZ652903 | MGnify/ENA primary metagenome ERZ652903 (study PRJEB26926, sample SAMN06164813) | human gut metagenome | biome: ENVO:00009003; feature: ENVO:2100002; material: ENVO:00002003... | reverse complement strand
ACGAGATGTAGCTCCGTCTCGTGGGCTCGGAGATGTGTATAAGAGACAGATGCAGAGATAGCCGAGCGACTGGAGCTCCATATCCAAGACTATTCCCAGATTCGCATTACCCGAGACCATATCCTGAGCAATGGCCTCTGGCGCTTCGCTGTATCCTTTGATGCGCAAGCCGAAGTCGATTCTTACGCTATAGACGTAGACCCAGATACTGGCAAAATCATTTGGACGATTAGTACCACCGAAATGCCAGGTGGGGAGTTTACGCTGAGCATCAGCGTCAATGTGAAGCATTGATGCCTCCTATTTGTATTCATACACACACAAGATATATAAGAAAAAACAAATACTTTATGGCAACTACAGATATTAACATCAACCCTCGTACAGAGGAGTTGAAGACCGAGTTTAGCAACATGATTTGGAAGATGGCTACCAACCTGGTGCATGGAGGCAAGGTGAACCCTGTGCAGTTTATGGACTATACCCTGGGCGGTCTCTTCTACCGATTCATTTCCGAGAACATCACCGACTACTGCAACCAGCTGATGCGTGATGCTGGCGTGGAGAACGCCGACTATGCCCACATGAGCGATGAGACGGCAGAGAATGCCCGTGAGCAGATTATCAATGCCAAGGGTTTCTTTATCCTGCCATCGCAGCTCTTTATCAATGTGGCGAATGGGGCTAAGAACAATACTGAGCTCAACACCACGCTGAGTAATAACTTCCGTGCCATCGAAAATAGTGCCGTAGGAAAACCGAGCGAGAACGACGTGAAGGGACTCTTCAATAACTTCAATACCAACGACCAAGGTTTGGGTGCTACCGTTGCCGAGCGCAACGAGTTGCTTACTACACTCTTGGAGAGTATCCGAGACCTCAACTTTGACAAGTATATCGAGAGCGGCATCGACGTGTTCGGTCTTTGCTACGAGCACCTCATCAAGATGTACGCCCTCAATTCGGGTACCAAGGGAGGCGAGTTCTATACCCCTGGCGATGTAAGCTATCTCTTGGCGATGATTGCTGCGGCAGGACGCCAGAGTGTCAACAAGGTGTATGACCCTGCCTGTGGTTCAGGCTCTTTACTTTTGAACTTTATCCGTGTGGTGGGTGCCAAGAACGTAAAGGATGGTTTTTATGGTCAGGAAATCAACATGAAAACCTACAACCTCTGTCGTATGAACATGTTCTTGCACAATGTGAATTACGACCATTTTGATATTCAGAACGGTGACACCTTGAAGAATCCGCTGCACGAATGCGACGAGCCATTCGATGCCATCGTCTCCAACCCGCCATATTCCGTGCCTTGGGATGGTGATAGCGATGCCACGCTCATCAACGACCCTCGTTTTTCTCCTGCTGGCGTGCTCGCCCCAAGAAGCAAGGCAGACTTTGCCTTCACCATGCACATGCTCAGTTGGTTGAGTGCCGAAGGCACGGCTGCCATCGTAGAGTTCCCTGGCGTGTTGTATCGTAGCGGTGCGGAGCAGAAGATACGCAAGTACTTGGTAAGCAACAACTTCGTGGATACTGTTATTCAGCTTCCTGCCAATCTATTCTTTAGCGTATCTATTGCCACTTGCATCATTGTTTTGAAGAAGAATAAAGCTGACAATAAGGTTTGCTTCATAGATGCAAGCAATGAGTTTATCCATGAGGGAAATAAGAATAGACTTTCTTTGGATAATCTTAAAAAGATATACAATACCTACATGACCAAGGAGGAGATTGCTCACTTCTCTCATGTGGTTACCACTGCCGATATTGCCGAGGAGGATTACAACCTCTCTGTCTCAACATACGTGGAGCAGGAGGACACTCGTGAGAAAATAGACATCACCGAGCTGAATACTCGTATCTCTGAGATTGTGGCAAGAGAGGAGCAGCTGAGAAAAGATATTGATGAGATAGTATTGCAGTTGGAAGGAGGTGCAGCATGAAAAATCTTGAAACTTTGATACAGGAGCTTTGCCCGGATGGAGTGGAGTTCGTAAAGTTGGGGGATGTTGGTACTTTTTACGGCGGACTATCAGGAAAGTCAAAAGCTGATTTTACAGATGGAAATGCAAAATTTGTTACTTATATGAATGTATATTCTAATCCTGCTTTAAATACAGATATTAAAGATTTTGTAAAAATAGAGGAGGGTGAAAAACAAAACAAGGTTTTATATGGTGACGTACTTTTTACAGGTTCTTCGGAGACACCGAATGAGTGTGGCATGACCTCGGTTTTGACCGAAAAGACGGAAGAAGATTTATATCTTAACTCTTTTTGTTTTGGCTATAGATTCAATGATATTGATAATGTCAATCCTGGTTTTATGAAACATTTATTCAGAAGTCATATGCTTCGTAAGGCTTTAGCAAAAACGGCAAGTGGTGTGACAAGATTCAATGTCTCAAAAAAGAAGGTTGCTAATATTGAAATCCCTCTACCTCCAATCGAGGTGCAAACCGAGATAGTCCACATCCTCGACAAGTTCACTTCGCTAGAAGCGGAACTAGAAGCGGAACTAGATTGTCGCAAGCGACAATACGAGTACTATCGTGACAAGCTGCTCTCATTCGACAATGTGGGGGGACAAGAAGTAGAGTGGAAGAAAATGAGTGAAGTGTCGTTTTATCCTAAAACAAGAATTGATGCATCAGAACTTTCTGATAATTCTTACATAGGAGTTGAGAATTTATTGAAAGATAAATTGGGCAGAACGGATTCCACAGTTAAACCAGAAGGTTCTGTAATTCAATTTGTTGAAAAGGATATATTGATAGGAAACATAAGACCATATCTTCGGAAAATTTGGAAATCTGATTGTAAAGGCGGAACAAATGGAGATGTGCTATGTATCAGAGTAAAAGAGCCGTCAGAAGTATCGCCAGATTATCTTTTCCATATACTTTCGTCTGAAAAGTTTTTCCTTTATGACATAAAAAACTCTAAAGGTGCAAAAATGCCACGTGGAGATAAAGCTGCTGTGATGGATTTTGAAATTCCAGTCCCAACTTTGGAGGAACAAAACCGTATCGTCTCCATCCTCAACCGCTTCGAGTCCCTGACCACTTCCCTCCAGTCTGGTCTCCCTGCCGAAATCGCGGCACGCCGCAAGCAGTACGAGCACTACAGAGACAAGCTGCTTACCTTCAAGCGCAAGGGCGCAGCCTAATTTAACATTAAACACTTAACATTCAACATTGCAAATGAAAATGCAAAACGACATAGTTTCAGAGAACCCCCAGAGCACGGTGGTAGCCCAATACGAGCGTACCACCCCTCGTGCCGAGGCTTACCAAAGCGAGGCAGAGCTGGAGCAGGGAATGATAGCCCAGCTACAGCGACAGGGCTACGAGTATGCCCATATCCACCACGAGGACGAGCTGATACAGAATCTTCGTCAACAACTCGAGAAACTCAACGACTTCCACTTTTCCGACAACGAGTGGGAGCGTTTCTTTAAGGCGGAAATCGCCAACGAGGGTAAGGGTATTATTGACAAGGCAGAGACTATTCAGCGTGACAACATCAAGGCTTTCACCCTCGACGATGGCACGCAGAAAAACATCTACCTCATCGACCAGCAAGACCCTCACCACAACTACACCCAGGTAATCAATCAATACGAGGTTAGCGACGGCAAGCGACCAAACCGCTATGACGTGACCATCCTCGTGAACGGTCTGCCCTTGGTTCACATCGAACTGAAACGCCGAGGCGTGAGCCTGAAGGAAGCCTTCAACCAGATAAACCGCTACGGCAGGGAATCGTTCTGGGCAGGGTGCTCGCTATATGAGTACGTACAAATCTTCGTCATCAGCAACGGCACGGAGACCAAGTACTATAGCAACACTACCCGAGACAGTCATATCCGGGAACAAGCCAAGCAGGGCAAGAAGCCACGGCAGAAGACCTGCAACTCGTTTGAGTTTACCAGCTACTGGGCAGATGCCAAGAACAAGGTGCTCGGCGATTTGGAGGACTTCACGGCTACCTTCCTTACCCGCCACTCCCTGCTGAACATCCTTACCAAGTTTTGTGTCTTCACCGACCAAAAGATTCTGATGGTGATGCGCCCATACCAGATAGCAGCCACCGAAAAACTGCTCAACCAGATAGAGATAGCCCACAACGCCAAGCTCTACGGCACACGAGACGCTGGCGGCTACGTATGGCACACCACAGGCTCGGGTAAGACCCTCACCTCCTTCAAGGCGGCACAGCTCGCTTCCAAACTGCCCTACATAGAAAAGGTATTGTTTGTGGTGGATAGAAAAGACCTCGACTACCAGACGATGAAGGAGTACGACCGATTCCAGAAGGGCGCTGCCAACGGCAACACCTCGACCAAGGAGCTGGAAAAGCAACTGAACAACAGCAAGAGCCGCATCATCATCACCACCATACAGAAGCTCGCCAATTTCATCAAGAAGAACCCCGATCACGACATCTACCGCAAGGAGGTGGTCATGATATTCGATGAGTGCCACCGCTCGCAGTTTGGCGACATGCACACCGCCATCACCAAGCGATTCAAGAAATACTACCTCTTCGGCTTCACCGGAACGCCAATCTTCGTGGAGAATATCTCCGCTTCGAGCAAGGGTACGCTGAAAACCACCGAAGACGTGTTTGGCAAGCGTCTGCACGCTTACACTATTGTGGATGCCATCAGAGACCACAACGTTTTGAAGTTCCGTGTGGCATACATCTCTACCATGAAGGAGAAGGAGAACGTGAAGGACGACCAGGTTTGGGGTATCGAGGAAGAGGAGGCGCTGAAGGACGACCGCCGCATCACTAATGTGTCACAATACATCTTGGACCACTTCGACCAGCAGACCAAGCGTGCCAGCAGCTATACCTTCAGCAGGCTCATCAATATAGAGGAAGTGGTGACCGACAAGAAGAAAAAGGTGGAAGAAGAGCGACAGAAGACACGACTCAGCGGATTCAACAGCATCTTAGCCGTGCAGAGCATCGACTTTGCCAAGCTCTACTACAACAAACTGAAAGAGCTACAGGCAGAGCAGCCCGAGAACAAGCGCCTCAAGATAGCCACCATCTTCAGCTATGCACCCAACGAGGAAGTAGCCGACGGCGAGGAAGATGAGGACAACGACTCCACCGACGGACTCGACCAGAGCAGCCGAGACTTTCTGGAGGCAGCCATCAAGGACTACAACCTGATGTTCAACACCGCCTACGATACCTCTTCGGAAAAGTTCCCCAACTATTACAAGGACGTGTCGCAGCGCATGAAGAACCGGGAGATAGATCTGCTGATAGTGGTCAACATGTTCCTGACAGGATTCGATGCCACCACGCTCAACACGCTGTGGGTGGATAAGAACCTGCGCTACCACGGATTACTGCAAGCCTACAGCCGCACCAACCGCATCCTGAACTCGGTAAAGACCTACGGCAACATCGTATGCTTCCGCAACCTGGAGGATGCCACCAACAAGTGCCTCGCCCTCTTCGGCGACCCTACCGCCAAGGGCGTGAGCATCCTGCGCCCATTCGAAGACTACTTCGATGGCTACGAAGAGGTGACGGAAGACGAGAACGGCGAGGAGAGACAGGAACACGTAAAAGGCTATACCGAATATCTCGAAGAGCTGAGAGAGTTGGCACAGCCAGACGAGATGCCGCTTACCGATGCGGACAAGAAGCGATTCATCAAGCTCTTCGGCGGCATCCTGAAGATAAGAAACCTGCTTACCAGTTTCGACCAGTTTGCCGAGCAAGACCCCCTCAGCGAGCGAGACCTGCAGGACTATACGAGCATCTACCTCTCGCTGAGAGACTGGGCAAAGGAGAACGCAGAGAGCGGCGACAAGACCAACATCAACGACGACATCGAGTTTGAGATGGAGCTGGTGAAGCAAGTGGAGGTGAACATCGACTACATCCTCTTCCTCGTGCAGCAGATGCAGGGCGACCGTGCCGACATCGCCGAGCTGACTATCCAAATCAACAAGGCAATCGACTCCAGCCCAGACTTGCGAGACAAGAAAGACCTCATCAACCGATTCATCGAGAGTCTGACTCCGGATAGCGAGGTTACCGACAAATGGAAGGAATACGTGGACGCAGAGAAGCGCAAGGAGTTTGAGCGCATCGTGAGCGAGGAGCACCTGAAGGAAGGCCCCGCCAAGGAGTTCATAGAGACCGCCTGGGAGCGAGGTTACGTGCCAGAGGGTGGTTTGGAGTTGAACGCCATCATGCCACCTATCAATCCATTCGACCCGAACGCCAACCGAGAGGGCAAGCTGCAAAAGGTACTTGGTAAGATCAAAGGCTTCTTCGGCAAGTTCTTCGAGATAGCAGGAGGAGAATTCTAGAAAGATAAACAACTAACAATAAATAACAAAAACAAACAGAACGCAAGCTCTGCCCAGCAGAATACTACGCTCTCGCTGGGAGGGGCTTGTGTGTTGTTTGATAACCCATAGTATAATGAAGAAGAGTATAGATGAACTAAGTGATGAAGAATTCGTACAGCAACTTATAGCAAAACTGGAGAATCTGAAAGCCGAAGCAGATTTTGTATACAGCCCACCTCCTTTACCTGGAAAAGAAGAAAGATATTATGAAAGTTATATATCCTGGGCTGAGAATTTTATTGATGATTATGATGGCATCATGGCATGCGAAGCACCCCAACTTTCTCCAGAAACAGTAGAAGAACAGAAACATGATATACAATATCATCTACATAAGTTGATAGATGAGGTAATGAATGTGAATGATTATGATAGTGTTTTGGCGATTAGAACGCTCTTAGAGCATTTTAATCGTATGGATGAGCATATCATAGAAGAAGAATTGTCAAGAGTAGATGAACATCTATATTCACTTGATGAATACAGGAAATTCAAACAGGCGAAACTTCTAGATACAAAGAAAGTGACCGACGATCTGTTTGCTCATGCCATAGACCTTCTTATGTTGGAAATAGATAATAATGGTCGCTATATCTTTGAGAGTAAGTCTCATTGGATAGCCGTGTTTAGGGTGGCTGCTGATATGCATTTGATAGGTGATAATGACTATCAGGGGTTTGATAATTGGATTCATCGCATTCACCCTAAGCACCTCAGAATAGATTTCACGTCTAAAACCCTAAAGCCAATGACTACACACTGCTATTTTCAACCATTCGACAAATGGAAATTTCAGCCATTGAAGAATGAAACGAAACGTCCTTATGACAAGATGGTGACTGTAGTTGTTAGGCTTAAGAAACTGCTAGAATAGGTAAAAATACAAGAAAGTAGCGCTAAATTTTAACCTGAAAAATAACCTTATAACCTATAAAATAACCCAATGGTTATTAGCTTGGTAGCTTCCAAAATAAGCCTTATCTTTGCACCCGTAATCAGGCAAGTAAAGTCTGGTTGCGGGCGTTTTTTGTTTATAGGAATCCGGTACCGTTCCTGAAACTGAAATCTGGCGAATAACTCGCAGTCCAACCCATAAACATTATATATAAATATGGCAGGAAAAGCTTATGTATTTTATCATCCGCAGTATGGCGGATTGAGAGTGGTGAACAACGAAGAAGGATTGTTCTTTTGCATCGAGGACCTGGTTGCTATCACAGATATTGGCAGAGATAAACTGTTCCCAGTATTAGTCGACACGGAGGGGAAAGTGGTAAAAATGTGTGTGGAAACGGAAACAAAAAAGGTTCCGAAGGCTTTTAAACAACGTTTGTTTTTTGGTGAATTCTTTGGCAATGCTGACAAGGTGGAACGAAAAAGTAGAATAGCTTGGAGAAGTATGATATTCGTTGACTCTCAGGTGGTGAGAGACATGACGGTAGGCAGTTCGAAAGATCCTGAGCGTAAGTTGTTTTACAAGTGGGTCAAGGATTTTATCCAGCCTGTGATGGAGGACAAGCACAGATGTTGGCGTTATGAATGCGTTATGATGAAAAGAGTCTGTTATGACCCTCTGGAAAATCCGATGGACATCCGATATGCTGCCGACGGCCTGTATATCAACGATATGAGAATCAACTGACATTATTAAACTTTTAAACAAGTTGTTACGATTATGAAACAAGCAACAAAGAAGCAGCTCCTCAACGCCCAGAAGGTGGACGGAGCCATCATCAGTGAGGAAAACGGTACCATCGCCTTCCGCAAGGCGCCATGGAACGATACCGAGGTTATCTGCGAACAGCCTAAGGTGATACCGGGCAGAATGGTATGCTCTGGCGAGAAGGGAGGCGACGAGTTCGACTTTAAGCCTTACGAGCGTACGGGCGAGAAGCTTTTCGAGGAAATCTTCAAGACCAAGCATGCCGTAGTGCGCACCACAAAGCGCACGGTGCAGGTGAACTATACCTTCAGCCGTGACCTGGACAAGCAGGACATGCTGCGCTACCTCAAGGTAGAGCACAAGGAACTGATTGCCGGATTCAAGGAGGCAGATATCAAGGGGTAATTAATAATGAATCATTCAACATTCAAAAAAAATGGAACATATTATAGCATATAATCCATACAAGAATGGCAATAAAGGGAGCGTAAGCTCCCAGCCACTCTCGGTCTACGACAAGACCATCGCTTATCCCTGGATGGCAGACCTGGTAGCTGCCATTCGTGGGGGTAACGATGAACTGAAGAAGCAGCTGCCCTTCCGCTGCGCTCACTACTACCAGTTCCGAGACAACAGGCGCTCGCAGAAGAACGCCGTGCCCGAAAGCTTCCTCTTCCAAACTACCATCGATGTGGACGACAAGGAATATGTGGATAAGGCGATAGAGAAGGCACGTGAGCTGAACTGCAGCGACACCATCTGGAACGGAGCCCTGCTGCACCTGGAGTACTCAGCCCGCAAGAAGTTGCACATCGACATCCGCATGCCCATCGGCATGACTATCGAGGAGACGCAGCGAGCCTATTGCGAGGCGCTGGGCGTGCCCTACGACGAGAGCTGCATCACGCCAGAACGCATGCTCTTCATCACCGACAAGGCGTCGGAAATCTATCGCTCGCCCCACTGGTACGAGGTGCTGCCACAGGAAGAGCTGAAGAGGCGCAGACAAGCCTACCTGGACCGTGGGCTTGCCATCGACGGACGAATCCAGCAAGGCACCCAGCCTAAACCACTCAACATTCAACATTCAAAACTCAACACTCAACAAAATGTTCAAGACCATCGACTTCCGGGCTCTGACAGCCATCACGCTGTTTCTTCTGGCTCTGCTATTCAGCCTGCCCAACCTTGTGATAGCAATGCTGCTCATGCTGGTAATCTCGGCTCTGCTGGAGGCTATCAGATTCCTGACGGATTACCAACCTCTGGTACCGCCAGCGAGAAGAGCCTGATAGCCTTCGACCTCTTCACGGAGTCGGCAGGACTGAAGA
>ENA-OYDK01000239-OYDK01000239.1-human-gut-metagenome-genome-assembly--contig:-NODE-239-length-9756-cov-7.805484_pt1 | contig 9756 bp, 7 predicted proteins | sample MGYA00243549_ERZ652903 | MGnify/ENA primary metagenome ERZ652903 (study PRJEB26926, sample SAMN06164813) | human gut metagenome | biome: ENVO:00009003; feature: ENVO:2100002; material: ENVO:00002003... | reverse complement strand
GATGTAGCTCCGTCTCGTGGGCTCGGAGATGTGTATAAGAGACAGATTATATATAATATGATTTTTCTATGCTTGTATGAGGTTTGCCTATTTCTCCTCCTCTTCCACCTGTGCCTCGGTTTTTCCAAATCGACGTTGGCGGTTCTGATAACTTGCTATTGCCTTGTGCAGATCTTCTTCATTGAAGTCTGGCCAGAAGGTATCACAGAAATACAACTCTGAATAAGCTATCTGCCAAAGAAGATAGTTGCTGATACGGAGTTCACCTCCTGTACGTATCAGAAGTTCAGGATCTGGCATGAAACTGGTCTCAAGATGCTTCTCGAAGTTCTCCTCTGTCAGTTTATCCTCTATCTGCTCATAGGTTGAACCAGACTCGAGCGCTTCTTTTACCATTTTCTTTGTAGCATTCAGAATTTCCCAACGTGAAGAATAGCTCAATGCCACTACCATAGTCATCGAATCGTTCTTCGCAGTATGGTCCATGGTCTCCTGAAGCTTGTCCTGTACCTGTTGTGGCAAGCGTTTCAAATCGCCTATCACACGGAAGCGGACATTATTCTTCATGAAGATTTCATCTTCGAGCGAAGTCAGTACCAGTCCCATCAAGGCAGCAACCTCATCGGCCGGACGGTTCCAATTCTCTGTAGAGAAAGTATAGAGGGTGAGATATTTTACCCCCAACCTGGTACACTCCGATGTAATTCGGCGCACGGTATCTACTCCAGCCTGATGGCCGTAGCTACGCTCCTTGCCCCGTTCTGTTGCCCAGCGACCATTGCCATCCATAATGATAGCGATGTGCTCAGGAATCCTGTTCATATCTAAGTTGTCCATCATTCTTCTTTATTACAAGTTTTACATTTTGCACTGAAACTATAGGTCACCGAAACGGCTATGGTAGAATAGCAGTCGGTATTCTTGAAAATGCCACTGCTCTTTACCCAGTAAGGGTCTTTCACACCATCCAGTTCATCGCTGAGCGAGAAATGGAAAGTCCAGGCCAGTCCCAAGTTCAACCTTTCGTTCACTTTATATTTTGCGCCGATGCCTAAAGGCACGTTGGCTGTAAATACATTTTTTTCGTTACCTTTTACATAGGTTGCTCCCAGGCCACCCAGTATATAAGGAACCAGACGCTGAGCTCCACGATAGTCTCTGCCTGTTCCGTAGGGCCAGAAGTTGTACTCAAACACCAGATTCATATCCACCAGCGTATGATTGAAACTATAGGGATTCTCCGCATAATCAGGATAGAAAGTATCCACATTTGCCGAAGAACCTTTTATTTTTCCAAAGCCCACGCTCAGTTTCAAGTCCTTGTAGGGATCGAAATTATATCTTCCCACCAGGAAACCGGCAGGTTGCATGTCGCTAAGCACATTTCCGTTAAAGTCGCCTTCATAGGTCATTACTCCCACACCGGCGCCTATCTCCATGCGATATTGCGGATCGTCCTGTGCACGAACCGCCATACAGCCCAGAGTTAAGAAGGCAAGCAGGATGATTAATCTTCCTTGCTCCAGCCATCTATATTGAAACGTCCTCTCCATACGTATCCGTTTCTGATAATCCAATAGTAATGTTGCTTGTCACGGCAGAAAGCGAAACGACCTTCAGTAGCAAACTTAGCAGGCAGAACAACCATCTTATCCTGCTTCCAAGTCAATCCGGCATTCTGGCTCTTATACCATTTGCCGTTACTGCCTAAAGCAACGAAGCCTGTATCGGCAGCACAGGTAATTACCTGATCCAGCCAAGGCATCTTTCCACTTTTATTGTTTTCGATTTCCAGATAGTTCCACTGTCCGGCTTCAGCATTTACATCATAGTCAACCGTGCGCAACCATGTGGTGGCAACCGTATCATTCAAAGCCTTGTCACGAGTACCCATCAGCATCACGTTCTCCACATTTTTTGCAGAGAGCACGCCAGCCACATTCATTGAGATATTCTGTGTTGGCAAATAGTCTGCATCTTTATCAAGTTTCTCTGCCTCCCAGCTGACACCCTTATCTTTTGAAACAGAGATACCTGTAGCTGTATAAGCATAGAGATTCTTGCTGCTTGCACCAATGAGCTGCTTGATATCTGCGTTTTCAGAAACCGATGTCCATGTTGCTGCATCGTCAGAAGCATAAACCTTGCCGCCATCTGAAATATAGAGTTTGCCTTCCAGCGCTACTGCACTCTGGTAAGCGTCACTATTTAAGCTTTCGTTCATCATAATAGGTGACCAGGCGCTGCCATCATTGATGGCTGACTTCAGCACCTTAGTACCCTCGGCAGTCTTGCCGAATACATAGATGTAATCACCACAAGCTACAGCCTTCAGATCAGAGAACGCAGCCAACTGACTGTTGTTCTGAGCCAGCTCATGCCACTTAAACTCATAAGGCAACTCCTTATGTACGTTTACGGTAACCTTATACTCGGCATAGGCAGAGTAGTCGCTGCTGTAAACTCTAATAAAGCGAGGCTTTGAGAAGTTAATGGAATCAGAGCTTGAATAGTATGCTGCGACAGAATCAGGCTTGTTGATATCCATCAGGAGAATAGGGCTGCTATTCTTGCTGCTGATAGTAGCCAATATGGCAGTATCCCTTACCCCACAAGGCAAGGAATCTACATTATAAATCAAGCGTTGTGCCTGATCTATGTAAAATTTATAGTCAGAGCCCGTCACATTAGCCTTGAGCAAGGTATCTTTACCTGCCTTCGTTTTGGTATATCTGTCAAGACTACCCAACGAGAAAGCCGTGATGGCTGTATCATGTGTATATTCTACTGTTGTTTCATCGCTGCTCAAGCAAGAAGAGAGCGAGAGCGTAGCTGTAATCAGCGCTATGAAAGCAAAAAACTTCCTTTTCATTCTATCCTATTTTATTTTTAGCTGCAAATTTACTGAGAATTCTTTAAAAACTCGACCTTTTCTCCTTATTATTATGCAAATTATTCATTTTAGACGCATTTTTTAAGTTTTTTAGTGATTTCGAGGCGTAAAAACGAAGAAATCCCGCTTCTTTTGCAAGAAACGGGATTCCATATTTAGTATAAATTCGAAGTATCGAATTAGAGCTGTGGACCAGCAGCAACGAGAGCCTTACCAGCCTCGTTGTTTGTATACTTAGCGAAGTTCTTGATGAAACGAGCAGCCAAATCCTTAGCCTTCTCCTCCCACTGAGAAGCCTCAGCGTATGTATCGCGTGGATCCAAGATCTCAGTAGCTACACCTGGCAACTCTGTTGGAACCTTGAAGTCGAACATAGGAATCTGCTTTGTAGGAGCCTTGTCGATGTCACCGTTCAGGATAGCGTCAATGATACCACGTGTATCGCGGATAGAGATACGCTTGCCAGTACCGTTCCAACCTGTGTTAACGAGGTAAGCCTTAGCGTTGTTCTTGTTCATCTTCTTAACCAACTCCTGAGCGTACTTTGTTGGGTGCAACTCCAAGAATGCCTGGCCGAAGCAAGCAGAGAATGTTGGAGTAGGCTCTGTGATACCGCGCTCTGTACCTGCCAACTTAGCTGTGAAGCCAGAGAGGAAGTAGTACTGAGTCTGCTCTGGAGTCAGGATAGATACTGGAGGCAATACACCGAATGCATCAGCTGAGAGGAAGATAACCTGCTTAGCAGCTGGAGCAGAAGAACCTGGCTGGATGTTGTTGATGTGGAAGATTGGGTAAGAAACACGAGTGTTCTCTGTTACGCTCTTATCAGCGAAGTCAATCTTACCATCTGCAGCTACAGTTACGTTCTCCAAGAGAGCGTTGCGCTTGATAGCGTTGTAGATATCTGGCTCAGACTCCTTGTCAAGGTTGATAACCTTAGCGTAGCAACCACCTTCGAAGTTGAATACACCATTGTCATCCCATCCGTGCTCATCGTCACCGATCAACTTACGCTTAGGGTCTGTAGACAATGTAGTCTTACCTGTACCAGAAAGACCGAAGAAGATAGCTGTATTCTCACCGTTCATATCGCAGTTAGCAGAGCAGTGCATAGAAGCCATACCCTTCAATGGCAAGAAGTAGTTCATCATAGAGAACATACCCTTCTTCATCTCACCACCATACCATGTATTGATGATAACCTGCTCCTTAGATGTTACGTTGAAAGCAACACAAGTCTCAGAGTTCAAACCGAGCTCCTTGTAGTTCTCAACCTTAGCCTTAGAAGCGTTGTAAACAACGAAGTCTGGCTCGAATGCCTCGAGCTCCTCAGCTGTAGGACGGATGAACATGTTTGTTACGAAGTGAGCCTGCCAAGCAACCTCAACGATGAAACGAACAGCCATACGAGTATCCTTGTTAGCACCGCAGAAACCATCTACAACATAGAGGTTCTTGTTGCAGAGCTCCTTAACAGCGAGGTCCTTCACTGTACCCCAAACCTCCTCAGACATTGGGTGGTTATCATTCTTATATTCATCAGTAGTCCACCATACAGTGTCCTTTGAGTTCTCATCCATTACGATGTACTTATCCTTAGGTGAACGACCTGTGTAGATACCAGTCATAACGTTAACTGCACCTAATTCTGTCTGCTGACCCTTCTCATAACCTTCGAGACCAGCCTTTGTCTCCTCCTCGAACAACTTCTCGTAAGAAGGATTGTGAGCGATTACTGTAGCACCAGTAATACCATACTTTGTCAAATCTAACTTTGCCATTTTACTTTAAATGTATTTAAGTTGTGAAATATTTGTTCGTTTCCTAAATCGCCGCAAAGTTACGAAAAATATGTTTTATGGCAAAGATTCTCATGCATAAAAAATGCATTTTAAATTCTTTTTAGGTTAAAGAAGTTAAAAATAGAAGATTTCATCTGATATTTGCCACGTTGACTTTGCAAAAAATCTCTGCTTGGAGAATTTGAAGCTGAGATTTACACCTCTTTTATATATAAGAGAATATTTGAAGGAAAAATAAGATAGAAACATGTTCTTTCATTCCCCAGAGAGAAAATAATTGCCCAAACATTTTGCCGTTTCCGAGATTTATTATATCTTTGCAGAAAAACTACAACTATATGAAGATAAATAATCTGAGCGAGCACAATTGCATCATCAACCGCTATCTGGCTGAGATGCGTGACTGCGATTATCAAAAGAACCGACTGCTCTTCCGCAACAACATTATGAGAATCGGTGAGTATGAAGCCTTTGAAATATCAAAGACTCTTAATTACGAAAAGACTGAGGTGACAACACCGCTCGGTGTAGCCCAGGTCAATCTTCCTACCGAAAAGATTGTCATCGGTACGATCTTCCGTGCCGGACTTCCTTTCCACGAAGGTTTTCTCAATATTTTCGACCACTCTGGCAATGCCTTTGTGAGTGCTTATCGCGAGTATACCAACAAGGAGCATACTGAGGTGGGCGTACATATCGAATACCTCGCCACACCTGATCTTACAGATAAGGTGCTCATCATTGCCGACCCTATGCTTGCCACAGGTATCAGCATGGAGATGGGTATGAAGGCTTTCCTCACCAAGGGCAATCCTAAACATATCCACATTGCCTGTGTTCTCGCTGCACCTGAGGGCATTGAGCACATCAAGAAGACCTTCCCTGAGGACAAGACTACTATTTGGTGTGCCTCTATTGATGAGGGGTTGAACGAGCATAAGTACATCGTGCCAGGCTTCGGCGACGCCGGCGACTTGTGCTATGGCAGCAAGCTCTAAGCCGCAGGCTTTATAAATTCGTACGCTTTATAATAAAGTATAGCAACTCTACTCTGAAATACTCTTCACTCTTCACCTTTCGGTCCGAAACCCCTGTGTTTATCGGCATTCCGAGGGGTGAAGAGTTGTTTTTATCTCTTCACCTACTCTTCACCAACAGACATTAAAAAAACTGAACTTTCGCATGCGGTTCAAGTACGGGCTGAAGCCCCAAAAGCTCCTAGCCCAGGGCGTGTGGGGCAAAACTTACGAAAGTTCAATTAAAAAGAGGTACAAGACCGCTGCAACAGAAGGTGAAGAGTGGTGAAGAGTGGGTGAAGAGTGCCCGAGCACTCTTCACCCCTCGGAATGCCGATAAACACAGGGGGTTCGGAGCATTTGGTGAAGAGTGAAGAGTTTTTCGTCTATCGCATAAAAAAGAAAATCAGACGTCTAAAAGGATATCAGATAAACCCAGTTCCGAGAACTGTTAAAGACAAACAGCCGACTAGCGGATAAGGCGCTAGTCGGCTGTCCGGCTTCTGCCAGTTGGCAGTCCTACTCAAACAGCCAACTTATCTCCGAAAGACAAAACCTTTAATAATGGAACGAACTGCCCCCCAGGAACTCTCGCAGAAGCGAAGTAGGCGGCAAATTATTATAAGGTATACCCTTGAAGTATTTCAGGAACTTAAGCAACCGGTAAGCCTCAGCATATTCCTCGCAATTCTCCGGAACCTGCTGCAGCAGCGGCTCTGCCTGCGTCTTGATTACAGCCAGCTCATAAAGCATCGCCGTATTGAGCATCGCATCGGCATTCTCCTGGAATGGGAATATCCACTTGTTCTCACCCGCCCTTACCGAAGGCCAGCGATGAATGGTTTCCTGGGCAGAGACACCCCGATACTTGTAATCGCGGATGATGCGGCGAAGCAAACGGTTGTCTGTTGTCGGGATATAATTGTGATTATCCAGAAGAATCGTGGTCAGCGCCGAAGCATATACTCTGAATATCTGCTCCTGTGGGATGTGGGCCGTCAGCTCTGGGTTCAATGCATGAATGCCCTCTACCACCAGCACATTGTTATCGTTCATCTTCAGCTTGTTGCCGCTCTTTTTACTCTTTCCGCTCTGGAAATCATACTTCGGCAATTCTACCTCCTCACCACGGAAGAGGGCATTGAACTGCTCGTTGATCAGATCGAGATCCAGGGCATAGATGCTCTCATAATCATATTCGCCCGAAGCATCCTTCGGCGTTTTCTCCCTATCTACGAAATAATCATCGAGCGAAATCTGGAGCGGCTTCAATCCGTTTACGGCAAGCTGTATGCTCAGGCGCTTGCACGAAGTGGTCTTGCCCGAAGAAGAAGGACCTGCCAGCAGCACCAGTTTCACGCCCTTGCGACTGGCAATCTCCTCAGCAATCTTGGCAATCTTCTTCTCCTGCAGCGCCTCGCTGATATTGATGATGTCGGTAGAATGATTGGCATCTATCGCCTGGTTAAAATCGCCTACAGTCCTGATGCCCAGGATACTCTGCCAGCGATGATGCTCCTTGAATATCTCAAACATCTTGTCCTGTCGGGTCATTTCGCCCAGCACATCCGGGTTCTTGAGCGAAGGAATGCGCAGGAGCATGCCATCATAATATTTCTCCAGCCCGAAGAGATAGAGCTGCGAGGTATTGGTGAGCAGCGTGCCGTAGTAATAATCTACATAATCACCTATTTTATAATAGGTAGTATAGATAGAGCCCGACGTCTTGAGCAGTTTCACCTTCTCAACATCCCCTTTCTCCTGGAACAGCGCAACTGCCTCTTCGGTAGGCACGGTGAAGCGGCGTATCGGCATCCTGGCATCGATAATCTCCTGCATGCGACGGCGGATGATGTTCACATCTTCATCTACAACAGGTCTGCCCAGGCGGATATCTACGTAGAAACCATTCGATACGGGGATATCAATCACCACATCTGTAGCAGGATAAATGTCCTGTACCGCCTTGCAGAGAACAAAGAAGAGGGTACGGGTATATGCACGCGAACCGGATGAAGAAGTCATATCAAGGAATTCCACATCTTTAGAATTATAAACACGATAATGCATGCCTTCAACCTTGTTATTTACCCTTGCAGACACCGGTCCGTGGGTCATTTTAAGGTCAAATGCAGAAAAAATATCAAAAAGTGTGCTTCCGATTTCTACTTTCTGAGATTTTTTATTATTTTTGCAACGGATTTGAATTACTTGTTTCATTTGTATTAAAACTATGTTACAAAATTAAACTAATCTACCCGCTCTCGAAGCCCCCAAAGGTGCTTTTTGAGCATCGGCTTACTCTTTTTAGAAGAGAGACGCCTACAGAGTGTAAAGTTACGAAGAAATTCGGAAACCAGATGTATTTGACAACATTAATTAAGTTATTATATGTCGATTTGGATATTTTTTAAGCTTATTGGAGCACTCGCCCTACTGATGTTCGGTATGAAGACCATGAGCGACAGTTTGCAGAAGATGGCAGGACCACAGCTCCGCCATGTGTTAGGAACAATGACCACCAACCGTTTGACGGGCATCCTCACGGGTACGCTCATCACCGCAGCGGTGCAGTCTTCTACAGCCACAACAGTGATGACCGTATCATTCGTTAATGCCGGTCTCCTTACCCTAGCCCAGGCTATCTCCGTTATCATGGGCGCCAACATAGGAACCACGCTCACCGCATGGATCATGAGTGCCGGTTTCTCGTTTAACATCACAGATTTTGTATGGCCGGCGTTCTTCATCGCCATCATCCTGATTTACAGCAAGAAGCGCAAGATTATCGGCGACTTCATCTTCGGTATATCCTTTATGTTTCTCGGTTTGGGAACTTTACGCCAAACCGGTATCGACATGGATCTGGCTCATAATCAGCCGGTTCTTGAATTCTTTGCAAGTTTCGACCCTCACAGTTTCCAGACCACCATCACCTTTCTGATTATCGGTAGTATACTCACTATGTGCGTGCAGAGTTCGGCAGCCGTCATGGCGATTACGATGATACTCTGCTCTACCGGCGTATTGCCTATCTATCAGGGTATTGCGCTTGTGATGGGTGAGAATATCGGAACAACCGTAACCTCCAACGTGGCAGCGCTCACCGCCAATACCCAGGCCCGGAGAGCGGCGATGGCGCACATGGTATTCAACATCTTCGGTGTGCTTTGGATACTCTGCATATTCCACCCGTTCATCCATCTGGTTTGCGGCTGGGTAGGTTTCGACGATGCCATGGAGAAGACTGATCCTCATTTCGTAGCCAATGCAACCAAGCTATCCTTTGTGCTTGCCGCCTTCCATACCACCTTCAACCTCGCCAATACCTTTATCCTGGTATGGTTCATTCCACAGATAGAGAAGCTGGTATGCAAGATTATCCGTCCTAAGAAGAATACCGATGAGGACGACTTCCGCCTGCGCTTTATCCAGAGCGGTATCATGAAGACACCGGAAATCTCAGTCTTGGAGGCACAGAAGGAAATCCATTGTTTTGCAGAGCGCATCCAGCGCATGTTCGGCATGGTGAAGACGCTTCTTGGCGAGACCAATGAAGAAAAGTTTGTAAAACTCTATAGCCGCATCGAAAAATACGAAGGTATCTCTGACAACATGGAGATAGAGATTGCCAAGTATCTTGACCAGGTGAGCGATTCTCATCTTTCTGACGAGACCAAGGCAAAGATTCGTGCCATGCTCCGTGAGATTTCTGAAATCGAGAGTATCGGTGACAGCTGCTTCAACATCGCACGCACGCTGAACCGCCGTTTCAAGGGCAAGGAAGACTTCATCACTTCACAGTATGAGCACATGCACCAGATGATGGAACTTACCGACAATGCCCTTACCCAAATGAACATCACACTCGTAGGTCATAAGGGAGACAACGATGCCAACCTCTCTTTCAACATCGAGAACGAAATCAACAACTATCGCAATCAGTTGAAGAGCCAGAACATCAACGATGTGAACAACCATCTCTATACCTACGCCATCGGTACCATGTATATGGATATCATCCAGGAACTGTCTCTTATACACA
>ENA-OYDK01000230-OYDK01000230.1-human-gut-metagenome-genome-assembly--contig:-NODE-230-length-10010-cov-6.345655_pt1 | contig 10010 bp, 10 predicted proteins | sample MGYA00243549_ERZ652903 | MGnify/ENA primary metagenome ERZ652903 (study PRJEB26926, sample SAMN06164813) | human gut metagenome | biome: ENVO:00009003; feature: ENVO:2100002; material: ENVO:00002003... | reverse complement strand
TGCTGAGCTGCTTTCTTGTAATCAATTTCTAAGTTGTCCATAATATAAAAACTGTGTTAAACTACTTTTATTGTAGCTTGACACAGTTTAGTTTACATTCTCTAGGTTAGCGCTTACGTCCTTTACCAAATAACTCAGAATGTGAACCTAAACGAACCAATTCAATTGTGTCATTTTCTTTATCAAACCAAATCAAAAGTGTGTCATTCTCAATATGGCATTCCATAAAGTTCTTCCAGTTACCTTTCAAAGGATGAGGATTATACTCTTCTGGTATCTGATTACCTTCTGCCAAAAGCTTAACTATCCCCATAAGCTATAAATTCTTTATCATTCTTAAAACGCTTATAATCTTTCTTGAACTGTGAGGTCTTTCGAATTTCTTTCATAAGCTCTATTCCTCCATTGATGCCATGAAACTTTCTAAGCTATCTACCCGAACTACACCTGCATCATGACCACTTTCTGCCTCTTTCATTGCAGCCAATGTTTCTGCGTTTGGGACGTCTTCCAAGGCAGTACTCCTAGAGATAGGAGAGTCCGAAACTATTTTAACGCCTTTCATAAGAGAGAGAACGTTCTTTAATTGCTCCAACAAAGATGGACTATCTATTTGTAATGTCAACTGTGCCATAACTTAATATTTATTTTTGCAGCAAAGGTAAGGGTTTTCTGTGAAACCACCAAATTTTTAGTCGAGTTTTTGATTCATGTTTCTATTCTCGCAGATTTTTGGGAGCAGCTCGGTCTCTGTGTGGGGCAAATGTGGTAAACAATCAAGTTCAACGTTAAAAATTGAAGATTATGATACTAACAGTTAAAGATGTAGATTATACTCTTCTTTGTACATTTAATGACGGAGTGACGAAGAAGGTTGATTTGCAGCCTCTGTTGAAATATCCGGCATTTGCAGAATTGAAGGACAAGAAAAAGTTCGTTCAATTCGGACTAGACCAAACTATCTTCTGGTATAATGGAGCTGATATTGCACCGGAATATCTCTATGATAATGGTGTTATGGCTTAAAGATTTCTTAGGTTGAAAGACAGTCAGCCTTTCCATAAAAATAGGCTGAGCCATCATGCGATGACTCAGCCTCAATTCTTTTTTATCCATTCAGAACTTTACTGCTGAACAGGAATCTTCTTGACGCGACGCTCGTGACGGCCACCCTCGAATGTTGTGGCAAAGAACTCGTCGAGAATAGCCTCGGCGGTCTTGTTGTCTACGAAACGACCTGGAAGTACCAATACGTTGGCATCGTTGTGCTGACGAACCAAATGAGCAATCTCCTTGCACCATGCCAATCCGGCACGTACACTCTGATGCTTATTCAATGTCATGGCGATACCTTCGCCGCTGCCGCAAATGCCGATACCTGGATATACTTCGCCGCTCTCAATGCCTTTAGCAAGAGCATGACCGAAGTCAGGATAGTCTACACTCGCATCGCTGTATGTACCATAATCCTTTACAGGATAACCCTTCTTTTCCAAATATTCCAATACAAATTGCTTCAATGGAAAACCTGCGTGATCGCATGCAATACCAACTGTCTTTACTTCCATAATACTTAAGTTTTTAAGTGAAGAAAACGGGGTAAACCCTTGTCCTTCACAAGGTTAATGTTAAAAGAGTGAAAGGAGTCGGATGCCGGAAATGGAAATCTGCCATCCGGCAAAATCTCCAACTCCTGCTTCCAACTCCTGTTTAGTTTATGCTAATTAAGCCTCTGCCAAGAAAGCCTTTACCTGCTTGTAAACGTTCTCGCCTGTGTAACCGAGCTTCTCATCAAGTACCTTGTAAGGAGCAGAGAAACCGAAGCTCTCCATACCCCAAACCTTACCATTAGCGCCTACGAGACCCTGGAGTGTTACAGGAAGACCGGCAGTCATACCGAAGATCTTAGCGTTCTTTGGCAATACGCTCTCCTGATATTCCTTGCTCTGACCGCGGAACAAGCCCTCTGATGGAGCACTTACCACGCGAACCTTGATGCCGTCGGCACGCAAAGCCTCGCAACCAGCCTCCAATGTAGAAACCTCAGAACCGCTAGCTACCAAGATAACGTCTGGATTCTCGTCGCTGCCTGCTACGATGTAAGCACCCTTGGCTGCCTGCTCATAGTCTGTTCCCTCTGGCAACTTAGCGATGCCCTGGCGAGATAAGATCAAAGCTGTAGGAGTCTCAACATTCTCCATAGCGAGCTTCCAGCAAACTGTAGTCTCGTCAGCATCAGCTGGACGGAATACGCGAACGCTGTCCTTACCTGCGTGGTTCTTCAATTTCTCCATGAGGCGAATCTGTGCTTCCTGCTCAACTGGCTCGTGAGTAGGTCCATCCTCACCAACGCGGAATGCATCGTGAGTCCAGATGAACTTCACTGGAACCTGCATCAGGGCTGCGATACGTACAGCTGGCTTCATATAATCAGAGAATACGAAGAATGTACCCATTGCTGCAACCACACCTCCGTGGAGCATCATACCAATACACATATCTGCCATAGTCAACTCTGCAACACCAGCCTGGAAGAAAGCACCAGAGAAGTCACCGCGAACGATGCTCTTGGTCTTCTTCAAGAAACCGTCTGTCTTATCAGAGTTAGAAAGGTCAGCTGAAGCACAGATCATGTTAGGAACCTGCTCTGCCAAAACGCCGAGACAAGCAGCAGATGCTGCACGTGTAGCTGAACCAGCCTTCTGCTCAACCTTGCTCCAGTCTACCTTAGGAGACTTGCCGCTGAACCACTCATCCATCTGGGCAGCCTTCTCTGGGTTAGCCTTGCGCCACTCAGCCTCTGCAGCCTTGCGCTCAGCTACGATCTTCTTCAACTCCTCAGCACGCTTAGCGTAGATTTCCTTTACATCGTCGAAGATAACGAATGCATTCTCAGGATCACCACCCAGGTTCTTGATAGTATTTACGTAAGCGTCGCCACCGAGAGGAGCACCGTGAGTATTGATGCAAGCCTCGTAGCTTGTGCCGTCTGCGCGGAGGGCACCCTTACCCATAACGGTCTTACCGATGATGAGGGTAGGGCGGTCCTGCTCCTTCTGGGCAGCATCAAGCGCCTCACGAATCTGAGCTACGTCGTTACCGTTGATCTTGATGACATTCCAGCCCCAAGCCTTGTACTTCATCTCTGTATCCTCGTTCATAACAACGCCACACTCTGTAGAGAGCTGGATGTCGTTAGAATCGTAGAACATGATGAGGTTGTTCAGACCGAGGTTACCGGCGATACGACCAACACCCTGAGAAATCTCTTCCTCTACAGCACCATCAGAGATGTATGCGTAAATCTTGTGCTGCATCATGGTTGAACCCAGACGAGCCTCGAGGAACTTCTCTGCAACAGCTGCACCAGCTGCGAGGGCATGACCCTGACCGAGAGGACCAGATGAGTTCTCGATACCACGCTGAAGGTCGAGCTCTGGGTGACCAGGAGTTACAGAACCCCACTGGCGGAACTGCTTGAGGTCTTCCATAGAGAAGAAACCACGCAAAGCCAAACCAGCATAGAGCATAGGGCTCATGTGACCTGGGTCGAGGAAGAAGCGATCGCGGCCAGTCCATGTTGGATCTGCTGGATCATAAACCAGGTACTCAGAGAAGAGCACGTTGATGAAGTCAGAACCACCCATAGCACCACCTGGGTGACCGGAATTTGCCTTTTCTACCATTGAAGCAGCCAAGATACGGATGTTATCAGCTGCATGATTCATTACTTTAATGTCGTTCATAATTTTATATTTATTATTGTTGTTATTTCTGCTGAAATATTCTTGTTTTTCCAGCTCTGAAGGCTACTCAAAAGAAGGATACTTCCTTTTTTCGCCTTCAAAGATACTATTTTATTTTCAAAACTACGATAGATTTTGCAGGAATTTTTACCTTAAGGGTGTTTTTCTTTACTTTTGCATCCTTAAAAACTGCAGGCTTCACTACATCCGGGTGTGCGAAGTCGTTGTAATCGCTCACCTTGTTGCAGGAAAGAATCTGTCCTGTTACAGCTTTTGGAGCAGCTGCACCATCCAAATTAAACTCTACCTGCTGAGCCTTGTCAAGACTGACATTGGCAAGAGCAACCACAATGGTTCCATCTGCCTTCTTGGCTGCTGAAGTAGATACCAATGGAATCTTTCTTCCATCTTTTGCATGATCATCGCCGCGAACATCCATAGAGTCGCACTTTACATCCATTGGGAGATAGGTTGCCTCCTGGAAGTCCTTGTACATGTTGAATACATGATAGGTTGGAGTCAGAACCATGTGACCTGTTCCCTTTGTATCTGTCAGGATCATTGATTGGAGTACGTTGACAATCTGTGCGATATTGGTCATCTTCACACGCTCTGTATGGCGGTGGAATACATTCAGCGAGAGTGCTGCAACGAAGGCATCGCGCATACAGTTCTGCTGATAGAGGTGGCCCTTGATAGTGCCAGGCTCCTCATCCCACCAGGTTCCCCATTCGTCAACGAGGAGGGCTACCTGCTTCTTTGGATCAGCCTTGTCCATGATAGCCTCGTGCTTCTTGATGACATCTTCTATGTCGAGCGCCTTGCCCATGGTCCAGTAGTAATCCTCATTGTTGAACTTGGTGGCAGAACCCTTGCTGCCTGTCCAGCCTGTTACTGTATAATAATGTAGAGAGATGGCGTTGGCACGGTTGCCGATACGGTCCATCAATACCTTAGTCCAGTTATAATCGTAATCGCTCGCTCCAGATGCAATCTTATAGAGCTGGTTCCCGTCATAGTTGCGGCAATAAACAGAGTAGCGGCGGAAGAGATCTGAATAATACTCAGGACGCATGTTGCCACCGCAGCCCCAACTTTCGTTACCAACACCGAGGTATTTTACCTTCCAAGCCTTGTCGCGGCCGTTCTGTCGGCGGAGTTTTGCCATAGGAGTATCTCCATCGCTGGTCATATATTCCACCCACTTTGCCAATTCCTCAACAGTGCCGGAACCCACGTTACCGCTGATGTAAGGCTCGCAACCCAACATCTCGCAGAGATTCAGAAACTCGTGTGTACCGAAAGAGTTGTCCTCAATGGTTCCACCCCAGTTGTTGTTCTGCATCTTTGGTCGCTTCTCACGTGGACCGATACCATCCATCCAGTGATACTCGTCAGCGAAGCATCCTCCAGGCCATCTTAATACAGGCACTTTCAGGTCCTTGAGGGCTTGGAGCACGTCGTTGCGGTAACCCTGAGTGTTAGGAATCTTAGAATCAGGACCTACCCAAAGACCACCATAGATGCAACTTCCGAGATGCTCGGCAAACTGGCCATAAATCTCTTTATTGATTTTCTGTGTTCCCTGGTTGGCATGGATTGTTCCTATTACATCCTGAGCTTGAGCTGAGAATGCAACTGCTGTTGAAAGCAATGTGGTAGCGAATAGTTTCTTCATCATTGTTCTTATTATTTGTTGTCGATTTTTAGTATAATACGTTTGTGGAGGTAGAATCCCCACAAACGTATTTATCGTTTAGTTACTTTTTGTTCTCAACTGCTGCCTTTTCGATAGCAAGACCAGCCTTGTAGGTTTCAATATATTTATCAAAACCGGCTACATCTTCGGCAGTAGGTGCAATCTCTACACCAGTATTGCCTGCAAATACCTTCTTGTCGAGATAATCTGCCAGGCTCAACTTCTCTTCGTTGTTAACGAGATAACCTGCGAGCAGGGCGATACCCCATGCACCACCTTCGCCTGCTGTCTCCATGACAGAGATAGGGGAGTTAATGGCTGCAGCGAGGATGCGCTGACCTACACCCTTGGTCTTAAACAAACCGCCATGACCTGTGATGCGATCTACCTGTACCTTCTCGTCCTTGAACAATACATCGTTACCAATCTTCAATACAGCTACTGAAGCATAGAGGTTGGCACGCATGAAGTTGGCAAGATTGAAGTGGTCGTTGGCAGAACGTACGAACATAGGGCGACCTTCTGCAAGACCTGTTACAGGCTCACCAGAGATATAGTTGTAAGCAATCAATCCTCCGCAATCAGCATCGCCTTCAAGAGCGTGGTTGTAGAGCTTGCCGAATACCTCGTTCATATCTACTGGAACACCGAGCAACTCCTGATATTGCTTGAACAAACCTACCCATGCATTGAGGTCGGAAGTACAGTTGTTGCAGTGAACCATTGCTACAGGGCTACCGTCTGGAGTAGTCACCATATCAATGACTTCGTAAGGTTGGCTCAAGGCTTTCTCCAATACAATCATAGAGAAAGAAGATGTACCTGCACTGACGTTACCTGTGCGCTGACGTACAGCGTTGGTAGCTACCATACCAGTACCTGCATCACCTTCTGGAGGACAGAGTGGGGTGCCTGCCTGGAGTGTGCCTGATGGGTCGAGCTTCTTTGCACCTTCCTCGGTCAATACGCCAGCATCTTCGCCTGCGTTCAGCACCTCAGGGAGAATGTCGAGAATCTTCCAGCCCAGGTTCTTAGGCTCGATGAGCTTATCGAACTTAGCTACCATCTCTGCATCGTAGTTGTTGGTGTTAGAGTCGATAGGGAGCATACCTGATGCATCGCCTACGCCCAAAACCTTCTTGCCTGTGAGCTGCCAGTGGATATAACCGGCGAGAGTGGTAAGGAAGTCAATCTTGTTGATGTGGTTCTCACCATTCAGGATAGCCTGATATACGTGAGAGATACTCCAACGCAATGGGATGTTGAAGTGGAAGAGTTCTGAAAGTTCAGCTGCAGCCTTGGCTGTATTGGTGTTACGCCATGTGCGGAAAGGAACGAGAATGTTCTCATCCTTACCGAAAGCCATGTAGCCGTGCATCATCGCAGAAATACCGATGGCAGCCAACTGCTTGATTTCGCAGTCGTACTCAGCCTTCACGTTCTTGCGGAGGTCGGCATAACAATCCTGCAAACCTTTCCAGATTGTGTCGATGCTGTAAGTCCAGAGACCATCAACCAACTGGTTTTCCCACTCAAAGCTACCCTGTGCGATAGGGTTGTTGTCGGTGTCGATCAAGACAGCCTTGATTCTGGTAGAGCCAAACTCGATACCGAGAATGGCCTTACCTGATTCTATAATAGTTTTTGCGCTCATTATTGATTCTTTCTTTAATGTAAGGAACAAAGAGAAAAGCAATGGAATTCTTCACTCTTCGTTCTTCACTCTTCACTTAAATTATCTCAACGCCTTGTTGAGCATGTAGTAAATCTCGTTGTTGCGGAGCTGCTGCTTGAAGCTGCTGATAGTTGTGTTCTTGTCGATGTTGACGAACTCAATACCGAGAATCTCGCAGAAGTCTTCCCAGTACTCAGCAGTGATATCGTAAGAGAATGCACTGTGGTGAGTACCACCAGCGAGGATCCAAGCACCTGCACCAATCTCGAAGGTTGGCTGTGGAACCCAGAGAGCTGAAGCTACAGGGAGCTTAGGCATTGCCTTTGGCTCGATGCACTCTACCTCACTTGCGATGAGACGGAAACGGTTGCCGAGGTCAACTACAGTTGCCTTAACACCCTTACCTGTCTTAGATGTGAATACCAAACGGGCAGTCTGCTGCTTGCGGATACCGATGCCGAGGAAGTGAACCTCGAGCTTTGGCTTGTCTGTTGCAATCAATGGGCATACCTCGAGCATGTGGCTCTGGAGGCTAGATGTGCGGTCGGCAGCGAAGTTGAGTGTGTAGTCCTCGAGGAATGAGCAACCCTTCTCCAAGCCCTGGTTCATTACCCAGAGTGTGCGGTAGAGGCAAGCTGTCTTCCAGTCACCCTCAGCACCGAAACCATAACCCTCTGCCATCAGGCGCTGTGAAGCCAAACCAGGAATCTGGTCGAAACCGCAGAAGTTTGGATCGTCGATGTCAGCATCGCCGAGGTCATCGAAGTTGGTTGTGAATGCTACTGCGTTCTCATCCTTCAATACGCGACGGAGAGCGATCTCAGCCTTAGCTGCGTTCTTCACCTTCTCCCAATATACTTCCTCGCCAGACTCATCAATCTTGATGGTGTACTCCTTCTTGTATTCCTCAACGAGAGCATCTGCTTCTGCATCAGTTACCTTCTTGTAGTATTCCATGAGTGAAGATACTGGGTAGTAATCTACGTGGTAACCCAAGCGCTGTTCGAACTCTACGCGGTCGCCATCTGTTACGGCAACGTTGTTCATGTTCATACCGAACATCAAGCAGCGTACGTTGTGAGCATCAGCAACACCAGCAGCTACGCGAGCCCATGTTGCAATCTGCTTCTGAGCCTCTTCGCTCTTCCAGTAACCTACAACTACCTTTCTAGGGATGCGCATACGGGTGCAGATGTGACCGAACTCGATGTCGCCGTGGGCTGACTGGTTGAGGTTCATGAAATCCATATCGATAGAATCCCAAGGGAGTTCTGCATTGTACTGAGTGTGGAAGTGGAGGAGAGGCTTCTCGAGAGCCTGCAAGCCCTTGATCCACATCTTAGCTGGAGAGAAGGTGTGCATCCATGTGATGATACCTACGCACTTCTCATCGTTGTTGGCAGCCTTCATGACAGCCTCAACTTCTGCAGAAGAGTTAGCTGTGCCCTTATAAACTACCTTGATTGGGATGATGCCACTGTTGTTCAGACCATCTACCATGTCCTTTGAGTGACCATCAACTATCTTAACTGTTTCGCCTCCGTAAAGAAGCTGTGCACCAGTTACAAACCATACCTCCAAATTTTCAAATGCTTTAATCATGATTGTTTGTTGTATTAATTGTTATTGTTAATGTGATTTAATATCTTTATTTGAAACACGCTTTAATTAGTGCTTTTTCTGTCCGTAGTAAGCGTTAGGACCGTGCTTGCGGTTGAAGTGCTTCTCTACGAGCAATGGGTTCATGGTGGTGTTTGGATTCACAGAGAATGAGATGAAAGCCATCTTTGCTACCTGTTCAGCTACTACTGCGTGATAAACAGCCTGGTCAGCATCCTTACCCCATGTAAAAGGACCATGGTTCTTAACCAATACGCCAGGAGTATGAACTGGGTTGATGTTATCTTTCTTGAAACGGTCAACGATGACAACACCTGTGTTGTGCTCATATTCTGCCATCATATCCTCTGTCATCGCATCAGTGCAAGGGATGCAATCGTGGAAGTAATCAGCATGAGTTGTACCAATATTAGGGATGTCCAAGCCAGCCTGTGCCCAAGCGGTAGCATAAGTAGAGTGAGTATGAACTACGCCACCCAACTCTGGGAATGCGCGGTAGAGAACCAAGTGGGTTGGTGTATCAGATGATGGATTCAGATCGCCTTCTACTACCTTACCTGTTTCCAAGTCTACCACTACCATATCGCTAGCCTTCATGGTGTCATAATCGACGCCTGATGGTTTGATGACAACCAGACCTTTCTCGCGGTCGATACCACTCACATTACCCCATGTAAAGAGCACGAGGTTGTGCTTAACGAGATCAAGGTTTGCCTTGAACACTTTTTCTTTTAATTCTTCTAACATAATATCTTTTGTTTTAAGTTGTTTATTCTATTTCAAGTTGAACGATGGGTCTTCCTCGTATGCTTTCTTGTTGAAGCGGTAGAGGGCGGCGCCTCGTTTCGAGTTGACTTTATCGATGAGTTCTGTTTTCTCGATGAAGTCGATATCCTTCACGCGTTTGCGGAAGTTGCGCTTATCAATCTCTTCGCCTATTACTGCCTCGAATACGTGCTGAAGCTGTGTCAGCGTAAAGAGGTCTGGGAGGAGTTTGAAGCTTAATGGCTCATGATTGATGCGGCGGCGTATCTGTGCGATAGCGTTGCGGATCATGAGTTTGTGGTCTGAGTAAAGTTCTGGAAGTTCGTTCAGACTAACCCATTCCAATCCGTGTTCTACACGGAGGCTGTCATCATAGTCTTTCACATTGATGAGAGTGCAATAGGCGATAGAGATAACTCGCTCACCTGGGTCACGGTCGATGCGGCCGAAAGCTCCTACTTGTCTTATATCTGTCTCTTATACACATCTCCGAGCCCACGAGACG
>ENA-OYDK01000228-OYDK01000228.1-human-gut-metagenome-genome-assembly--contig:-NODE-228-length-10041-cov-7.535850_pt1 | contig 10041 bp, 6 predicted proteins | sample MGYA00243549_ERZ652903 | MGnify/ENA primary metagenome ERZ652903 (study PRJEB26926, sample SAMN06164813) | human gut metagenome | biome: ENVO:00009003; feature: ENVO:2100002; material: ENVO:00002003... | reverse complement strand
AAGGCTATTCGTCGGCAGCGTCAGATGTGTATAAGAGACAGATATAGACATATATAATATAATAATAGGTGGATATGACAGAACAGGTTAATCTTACAGGACAGTTGAAGCATTATTTCGGCTTCGATTCGTTTAAGGGTGATCAAGAGGCAATCATCAGAAATTTGATGAGTGGCAATGATACTTTTGTATTGATGCCTACAGGTGGCGGTAAGAGTTTGTGTTACCAGTTGCCTTCGCTCATTATGGAGGGCACTGCTATTGTAATTTCTCCTCTGATTGCTTTGATGAAGAACCAGGTAGATGTTATTAATGGTTTGAGTGAAAGTGATGGCGTGGCTCATTATCTCAATTCATCATTGAATAAGTCGGCTATTGAGAAGGTGAAGAATGATATTCTCAATGGTACGACAAAACTCCTGTATGTTGCACCTGAATCTTTGACGAAAGAAGATAATGTTGAGTTCCTTAAAACTGTAAAGATTTCGTTCTATGCCATTGATGAGGCTCACTGTATCTCTGAGTGGGGACACGATTTCAGACCAGAGTATCGTCGTATTCGCCCTATTATTAACGAAATAGGTGTTGCACCTGTGATAGCGCTTACAGCTACTGCAACAGATAAGGTACGTACTGATATCAAGAAAAACTTAGGCATCATGGATGCCAAAGAATTCAAGAGTTCTTTTAACCGCCCTAACTTGTATTATGAGGTGCGCCCGAAGAACAAGGATATCGATCGTCAGATCATCATGTTTATTCGTCAACACAAAGGAAAGAGTGGTATTATCTATTGTCTCTCCCGTAAGAAAGTAGAGGAATTGGCAGAGGTGTTGAAAGCCAATGAAATCAAAGCGGCTCCTTATCATGCCGGTCTTGATTCGGCTACCCGTTCTCAAACCCAGGATGATTTTCTGATGGAGCGTATTGATGTCATTGTTGCTACTATCGCCTTCGGAATGGGTATCGATAAACCTGATGTCCGTTTTGTTATTCATTATGATATACCCAAGAGCTTGGAAGGTTATTATCAGGAAACGGGTAGAGCTGGCCGTGATGGCGGTGAGGGCATCTGTATCGCCTTTTATGCCCGTAAAGACCTCAGGAAACTGGAGAAGTTTATGGAGAACAAACCTGTAGCAGAACAGGATATCGGCAGACAGCTGTTGCAGGAAACGGCTGCCTATGCAGAATCGTCTGTCTGTCGCAGAAAAATGTTGCTTCATTATTTTGGTGAGGAATATCATGAAGAAAACTGCCATACCTGCGACAACTGCCTGCATCCTACAGAAAAATTCGAGGCTAAGGATGCGCTGCTCGTTGTTTTGGAGTCTGTTGCTGCGGTGAAGGAGAATTTCCGCCAGGAATATATCATCGATTTTGTAAAGGGACGTGCTACTGATGATATCGTTTCTCACAAGCATGATGAACTGGAGGAGTTTGGAGCAGGAGAAGATATGGATGCTAAAGTTTGGAATCCTGTTATCCGTCAGGCGTTGATAGCCGGTTATCTCAAGAAAGATGTAGAGAACTATGGCCTTTTGAAGTTGGCAGCTGCGGGTAAGCGTTTCATTAAGAATCCTGAATCATTCATGATCGTTGCCGATAAGGAATTCTCTGATGATTTTGATGGAGCGCCTCTGAGCGAGCATAATACAGGTGCTTTGGATCAGACACTTTTCTCCATGTTGAAAGACTTGCGTAAGACAGTAGCAAAGAAGCATAAATTGCCGCCTTATGTTATTTTCCAGGATATTTCTCTGGAACAGATGGCAACGATGTATCCTGTAGATATGCAGGAATTGCAGAACATACAGGGAGTTGGAGCCGGTAAGGCAAAGAGGTATGGTAAGGAGTTCTGTAAATTGATCAATCAGTATTGTGAAGAGAATCTGATAGAGCGTCCTGAGGAATTACGTGTCAGGACAGTTGCCAAGAAATCAGTCTTGAAGGTAAGCATCATTCAGAGCATAGACCGCCAGATAGATCTTGATGATTTGGCAGAAGCAAAAGGTTTGGATTTCTCAGAATTGCTTGACGAAATAGAGGCAATCGTTTACAGCGGTACCAAGCTGAATATCGATTATTTCATAGAGGAAGTTGTGGATGATGACCATGTAGATGACATCTACGATTACTTCATGGAGAGCGATACTGATGATTTGAATGTGGCTCAAGATGAATTGGGTGAAGACTACAATGAAGACGAAATTCGACTCGTCAGAATCAAGTTTTTGTCCGAACAAGCCAACTAATCACGTTAAATAGCATTAATAAGGTAAGATTTTCGTGAAAAGCGAACTCTATCTGAGAAATTATTGCTAAATTTGCACGCAATAAATTTTTAAAGGTTACAATATGTCATCATTTGTTGCAGATAAAATTGTAATGGACGGTCTCACTTACGACGACGTCCTTCTTATCCCTGCGTATTCAGAGGTACTACCAAAACAGGTAGAGTTGAAAACCAAGTTCTCTCGTAACATCGAGTTGAACGTTCCATTCGTTACAGCAGCGATGGACACCGTTACCGAGGCTTCAATGGCGATAGCTATCGCTCGTGAAGGTGGTATCGGTGTAATTCACAAGAACATGACCATTGAGGAGCAAGCTCGTCAGGTTGCTATTGTGAAGCGTGCTGAGAATGGTATGATTTATGACCCTGTCACCATCCGTCGTGGCAGTACAGTGAAGGATGCTCTTGATATGATGCATGATTATCATATCGGTGGTATTCCTGTGGTAGATGATGAAAATCATCTTGTAGGTATTGTTACCAACCGTGATCTTCGTTTTGAGCGCCACATGGACAAGAAGATTGATGAGGTAATGACTAGCGAGAATTTGGTTACCACTCACATCCAGACCGACTTGGTTGCTGCTGCTGCCATCCTGCAGGAGAATAAGATTGAGAAACTCCCTGTAGTTGACAACGAGAATCACCTGGTAGGTTTGATTACTTACAAGGACATCACAAAGGCTAAGGACAAACCTATGGCTTGCAAGGATGCCAAGGGACGTCTTCGTGTGGCTGCCGGTGTGGGTGTTACTGTAGATACATTGGATCGTGCCAAGGCTTTGGTTGAGGCTGGTGCTGATGCTATCGTTATCGATACTGCTCATGGTCACTCTAAGGGTGTAATTGAGAAACTCAAGCAAGTTAAGGCTGCCTTCCCACAGGTTGATGTTGTGGTAGGTAATGTGGCTACTGGTGAGGCTGCCAAGTATTTGGTAGGGAATGGTGCTGATGGTGTTAAGGTAGGTATCGGTCCTGGTTCTATCTGTACTACTCGTGTGGTTGCCGGTGTTGGTGTTCCACAGTTGAGTGCTGTTTATGATGTATATTCTGCTCTTAAGGGTACTGGTGTGCCTTTGATAGCTGATGGCGGTCTTCGTTACTCAGGTGATGTTGTGAAGGCTTTGGCTGCCGGTGGTAGCTGCGTCATGATCGGTTCTTTGGTTGCTGGTACCGAGGAGAGTCCTGGTGATACCATTATCTTCAATGGCCGTAAGTTTAAGAGCTATCGTGGTATGGGTTCTTTGGAGGCTATGGAACAGAAGAATGGTTCTAAGGACCGTTACTTCCAGGGTGATACCAAGGATGTCAAGAAATTGGTTCCAGAGGGTATCGCTGGTCGTGTGCCTTATAAGGGAACTGTCCAGGAGGTCATCTACCAGCTGATTGGTGGTTTGCGTTCTGGTATGGGATATTGTGGTGCTGCTACCATCGAGAACTTACACAATGCCAAGTTCGCTCGTATCACAAATGCAGGTGTGTTGGAGAGTCATCCACATGATATCACTATCACTAGTGAGGCTCCTAACTATAGCCGTCCTGAATAATATAATTAGGAAATATGAAGTTTTATGCACTTATAGCGGCAATGCTCCTTTCGGGGAGCATTGCTTTTGCTCATACCGACCCAATTGTTATGATTATTGATGGTCAATCTGTCAAGAAGTCGGAATTTGAGTACTTTTATCAGAAAAATCATTTGGGAAATACGGTTGATTCTAAAAGTGTCAAGGTGTTTGCCGATGGCTTTGTTAATTATAAGCTGAAAGTGCAAGCTGCTAAGGATGCTCATCTCGATACTTTGCCTAATATCAGGCGTGTGTTGAAACGATATGATGATGTCGAGTCATGCGAGTTGATGCCCGATAAAGGCAGTGTTCATGTTGCACATATCCTCTTGAGATTGGGACAGAAAGCATTTTACCACGAACAGGAGGTGGTGGAAAGAAGAATCGATTCTATTTATCAGGCTCTTTGCAAAGGTGCAGATTTTGCAGACCAGGCAAAAAAGTGTTCTGATGATAAAGGGTCTGCGGTCAATGGGGGTACTTTGGCATGGTTTACAAAAGGTCAGACTGTGCAGGCTTTTGAAAAAGTAGCTTTCTCTCTGCGAAAGGGTGAGATTAGTAGACCGTTTTTGTCTGAGTTTGGTTATCACATCGTCAAGTTGCTGGATAAGCATGATGATGGTAATCAGAAAAAATATGTTGCTGATGCTAAGGTAGAAAATTGGCGGGGAACCTACCAGCAGCGGGAGGAAGTAGAAAACCTTTTGCTGAATGAAATCTGCCAGCGTAATATTTGGTATAAGGCTGCTGCTGATAAAAAAGGTCTGGCTGCCTTCTATGCCAAGAATAAGAAAAAATACAAATGGGAAATGAAGCGCCTGAAGAAGATGAAGGTTAATCTGCCCCGGAATGGCGAATACCCGGATGTGGTACTTGCTGACTATCAAGACTCGTTAGAGAAACAATGGGTCGCACAATTGAAGAAGAAATATAAAGTGGTGGTTTTCCATAGCATGTTGACCACTCTCAATATACATTAATATATTATAGAAACAATACATGAATACTGGATATAAAATGACAATGGCATTTATAGCCCTGCTGATGATAGTAGGAATAAGTGCTAGTGCAACTAGAGCAAGCCGTAGTGCTTTGGCTCATGAGGCTGATTCTGCAAATATCAAGCAACAAGCTGCTGCTGATTCTCAGAAAATCAATGAGGGTAGTGTGGTTGATGAGGTAATTTGGGTTGTCGGCGATGAGGCTATCCTGAAGTCAGACGTCGAGGTAACCCGTTTGCAGGCTGAGGCTGAAGGTATTAAATATACTGGTGACCCAGACTGCTCTATTCCTGAGCAGATTGCCGTTCAGAAACTGTTTCTCCATCAAGCAGCTATCGATAGTATCGAAGTATCTGAGTCAGAAGTCATGAATGGTATCGACGAACAGATCAACAGTTGGGTTTCCATGATTGGTTCTCGTGAAAAACTGGAGGAGTATCGCAAGCAAAGTATCACCCAGATGCGCCAGCAGATGCATGATGATTTCAAAAACCAACAGCTGATTCAGAAGATGAAGCAGGAACTGGTGAAGGATATCAAGGTGTCTCCAGCTCAGGTACGTAAATACTTTAAGGATTTACCTGCCGACAGTATCCCTTTTGTTCCTACAGAGGTAGAGGTTGAGATTCTTACCATGCAGCCACGTATTCCTCTTGAGGAGATTAACCGTGTGAAAAATCAGTTGCGTGAGTTTACTGACCGTGTGAATAAGGGTGAGACTTCTTTTGCTACTTTGGCTCGTCTTTATTCTGAGGATCCGGGTTCAGCCCGTATGGGTGGCGAGATGGATTATATCGGTAGAGGTATGTTGGATCCTGCGTTTGCAAATGTAGCATTCAATCTTACCGATCCTAAGAAAATCTCAAAGATTGTTGAGTCTGAGTTTGGTTATCATATCATCCAGTTGATAGATAAGCGTGGTGATAAGATTAAGTGTCGCCATATCCTGCTCAAGCCTCAGGTTTCTCAAGATGCTATTGATAAGTCTATCGGCCGTCTGGATTCTATCGGTAATGATATCCGTGCCGCTAAGTTTACCTTTGAGCAGGCTGTTGAAGCATTGTCTGATGATAAGGATACCCGCAACAACAAGGGGTTGATGGCCAATGTTACTCCTGACCAGTCAAGAACTTCCCGCTTCCAGATGAAGGATCTACCTACCGAGGTTGCCCGTACGGTAGATACAATGAAGGTTGGTGAGGTTTCTGCACCTTTCACGATGGTGAATTCCAAGGGTAAAACCACTTGTGCTTTGGTAAAACTGGTAAGCCGTGTTGACGGACATAGAGCTACTATTACCGAAGATTTTCAGGTGATGAAGGATGTAGTGTTGGCTAAGGAGCGTGCCCAGACCTTGCACGATTGGGTAGTCAATAAAATCAAGCAGACTTATGTTCGTATGAACGATCGCTATAAGGATTGTAAGTTTGAATATCAAGGTTGGATTAAATGATAAATAAAAGATTAAATAATCATATCAGAGGGCATAGAATCATATCGGTTATGGTTCTATGCCTGTTTGGGTTTTGTCTGATGCAAGCCATGCAGGCTCCAAAGAAGCATGCCAGAAAACGCCCTCATGGTGACCGCGTATATCTTTTGCATGCAGATGAATTGTACTATGATATGTTCGGTAATAATCCTGATGCCCAAATATTGAAAGGTAAGGTCTCTTTCTTGCATCAGGGCAGTCATCTTACCTGTGACAGCGCGTATTTCTATCAGGCTTCTAATTCCGTGAAAGCTTTCGGACATGTTCATTACCGGCAGGGAGACACCTTGTCACTCACTTGTGATAGAGCAGAGTATGATGGGCAGATGCAGATGATGAGAGCACGCAAGAATGTGGTCTTGCATCATCGTCGGCAGACTTTGCGTACTGATAGCTTGGATTTCGACCGCTTGTATAATATGGCAAACTTCTTTGACGGCGGAACGCTGATTGATGGTAAAGATAAGCTGGTTGCCGATTGGGGTGAGTATCATACCGAAACGCGTGAGGCTAAGTTTGTCTATAATGTTAAGTTGCGCAGCGGCAAGGAGGTTGTTACTACTGATACTTTGTATTACGATGTCCGTAAGTCAAAGGCTCACATGGTAGGACCTTCTAAGATTGTTTCTGGTGCAAGTGTTGTCAAGACAGAAGACGGATATTATGATACCAAGACCGATAGAGCACAGCTTTACGGCCGTTCTACGGTTATAGATAAAGACAAGACACTTACGGGTGATACGCTCTATTATGTAAAGGATGGAGAGAGTACCGGATATGGTAATGTGGTTTATGTAGATAAGAAGAGCAAGAATTCCCTTACTTGCAATTATCTGCGTTACAACGAGAAAACCGGTAATGGCTTTGCCACCCGCAATCCTGTAGCAATCGACTATTCGCAGAAAGATACCCTTTGGGTTCATTCTGATACCATGCGTATCAATACCTTCCATATCAATACCGATTCGGTATACCGTAAGGTGCATGCTTATCCTAAGGTTCGTGCCTATCGCCTGGATATGCAGGCCATTTGCGATTCCCTGGTTTTCAATTCTCAGGATTCCTGCATGACCATGTATAAGGATCCTATCGTCTGGAATGGAAACCGTCAGTTGCTGGGCGAGAAGATTCTGGTCTTCATGAACGACTCTACCGTTCGTTTTGCCCATGTCATCGGACAGGCGCTGTCTGTAGAGCAGATGCCGGATAGTGTTCATTTCAATCAGATCAGTTCTTCTGAGATGAAATCTTACTTTGAAAAAGGTGAGATTAAACAAGGAGAGTCTATCGGTAATGTGCAGACCATCTATTATATGACGGATGATAAGGACAGTTCGCTCATTGGCTTGAATTTTCTGGAGACCGATACTATGCGCATGTATATGGGACCGGGTAGGAAGATGGAGAAAATCTGGACCAATAAGTTTACATCTACCATGTATCCTATGACGCAGATTCCGCCGGCAAAATATAAACTTAACAATTTTGCCTGGTTCGAGGACTTGCGTCCTAAAGATAAGAATGATATCTTTGTATGGCGTGGTAAATCCAAGGGCTCCGAACTCAAGAACATTAAGCGTCATGAAGCTCCACTTCAGAAACTGACTGACTGATTATAATGAAGCATCATTTTCTTATATGATTAATATTTAGAGATGAGTGATATTATTCAACTTTTACCCGATTCTGTTGCCAATCAGATAGCAGCAGGTGAGGTTATACAGCGTCCGGCTTCAGTTATCAAGGAGCTGGTCGAAAATGCAGTCGATGCGGGTGCCAGGAATATCCATGTCACAGTTACCGATGCTGGCCGTACCAACATCCAGGTGATAGATGATGGAAAAGGTATGTCTGAAACAGATGCTCGTTTGGCTTTCGAACGTCATTCTACTTCCAAAATCCGTAAGGCTGATGATTTGTTTGCACTTCGCACCATGGGCTTCCGTGGCGAAGCTTTGGCGTCTATAGCTGCTGTGGCTCAGGTAGAACTGAAGTCACGACAGGCTACCGATGAGATAGGAACCCTGATACAGATTTCTGGTTCCCGATATGAGAAACAGGAACCATGCTCCTGTGCTGTGGGAAGCATCTTCTCTGTCAGCAATATCTTTTATAATGTACCCGCGCGAAGGAAGTTCCTGAAGTCCAATTCTACAGAGTTGAACAATATTCTGACGGCTTTCGAGCGGATTGCATTGGTAAATCCTCAAATCACCTTTACTTTCCATAGCAATGGTACCGAAGTATTCAATTTGCGTGCCGCTAATTTGCGTCAGCGCATTCTCGATGTCTTCGGCAAGCGTTTCAATCAGGAACTCCTGCCGGTAAATGTAGAAACCACTATGTGTAAGGTGTCTGGATTTGTGGGCAAACCGGAATCTGCCAGAAAGAAAGGTGTGCATCAGTTCTTCTTTGTCAACGGGAGATACATGAAACATCCTTATTTCAATAAGGCTGTGATGGCTGCTTATGACCGTCTGGTTCCTCAGGGTGAACAGGTGCCTTACTTTCTGTATTTTGATGTAGATCCGAAGGATATTGATGTGAATATCCATCCTACGAAGACTGAAATCAAATTCGAGAATGAGCAGGCTATCTGGCAAATCCTCTCGGCTTCGGTCAAGGAGTCCATCGGTATGTTCAATGATGTACCTACCATTGATTTCGATACCGAGGATAAACCGGACATCCCTGTTTATAATCCGGAGATGAGCACTGCTGCTGTGGCACCGAAGATCAGTTTGAATCCTGGTTATAATCCGTTCAAGTCTTCCTCTTCCACAGGAGCAGTTCCTATGGGAGCAGGCTTCTCTGTTCCTAAGTCAAAGCCTCAGGTGGATGAAAAATGGGAACAGCTTTATGAAGGACTCAAAGATCAGGATGATGTGCAGGGGATGGAGCAGACCATGGTGTTTTCCGATGATTCTAGTCAGGATAATACGCCAGACAGTATCATTGCAGAGAAATCGCCAGCCCATTACCAGTATAAAGGTAAGTATATCATGACTGCGGTAAAATCGGGATTGATGATTATCGACCAGCATCGTGCCCATGTGCGTGTCTTGTTCGAACAGTATTTGCGCCAGTTGGCTGACCGGACCTTTCATTCACAGAAAGTCCTCTTTCCTGAGGTTGTGCAGTTCCCGATGTCTGAGAAGGTAATCTTTGAAAAGATCCTGCCTGAAATGGAATCGATGGGCTTTGAACTGGAAGATCTTGGAGGCGGAAGCTATGCCGTTAATTCAGTTCCTGGCGGACTTGAAGGATTGAATCCTCTTAAACTGGTACAGGACATGGTTTCTTCTGCAGTAGAAAAGGGCGTATCAGCCATTGATGAAATCAATCAGACTTTGGCTTTGAGTCTGGCTCGCCAGGCTGCAATACCTCAGGGGCAGATATTGAGTAATGAAGAGATGGAGGGGCTGGTGAATGATCTTTTTGCCTGCCAGAATATCAATTATACGCCCGACGGAAAGTCGGTACTTTGTATCCTCCGTCAGCAGGAAATTGAGCATCTTTTAGGGTAAAAGCGGGGAAAAATCCCGTTTTTCTTAAAAAAGTTAACGAAAAATGCTATTTTTTTTAGAAAATGAAGGTTATTTCAAAAAATAGTATTATCTTTGCTCCGTCATTCAGAAGCTGTCTCTTATACACATCTCCGAGCCCACGAGACGGAGCTACATC
>ENA-OYDK01000215-OYDK01000215.1-human-gut-metagenome-genome-assembly--contig:-NODE-215-length-10252-cov-7.491811_pt1 | contig 10252 bp, 14 predicted proteins | sample MGYA00243549_ERZ652903 | MGnify/ENA primary metagenome ERZ652903 (study PRJEB26926, sample SAMN06164813) | human gut metagenome | biome: ENVO:00009003; feature: ENVO:2100002; material: ENVO:00002003... | reverse complement strand
GATGTAGCTCCGTCTCGTGGGCTCGGAGATGTGTATAAGAGACAGATTCACTTAAAAGTGAACAAGCTATCAATAAAATTATTATTTTTGCATTGCATATTAAAGAATTATAATTATGACACAAGTAACATTAAAGACAATAGAGCAGAATGACAACGTAGGCATGTTTTCTATCTGCTTCGATGGAAACTCCGAAAGCGAATTTGAAAAATTCCTGATGGAGTTTAAGGACAATGCGACATACAATAAAGACTTCAATGCCATATTATTGGCTTTATCCAAAATTATCGATAAGGGAGCATTAGAAAGATTCTTCCGTATCGAAGGAAGAATGAACGACCATGTTAGTGCTTTGTCTATCGATTCCCGCAAACTCCGCCTATACTGCCTAAGAATATCCGATCAGATACTTATCTTAGGAAATGGTGGTGTTAAACTATCACGCACATACCAAGAGAATGAAAAGCTCAGTGGATATGTCATGGATTTACAGACTTTTGACAAAGTCCTGCTCAAAGCCCAAGAGAAGGGCATCATTACCATTGAAAAGAATATGATAACAGATATAGAAAGTGCAACCTTTGAAATTTAAGCATTATGATACAGAACAAATTATTCCGTGATTGCCTCGCTGCGATACCTGCCGAGCAAAAGGCAGAGTTCGATTTGTCTTTCGGTATTGCCGAGCGCATTAGTGAGATTCTGAAAGCCAAGGGTCTCACCCAAAAGGATTTCGCCCGCTTGCTCAACAAGCGAGACTCAGAAATCTCGAAATGGCTAACAGGCAGACATAACTTCACGACTCAAACCATTGCTCGTATAGAAACTGCCTTAGGAAGTAAACTCATTAGCATAGCCCATTGATTGGGCTATGCCAATAAGCATATTCTAAAACACCAAGAAATTCACAATAAATCAACAAAATCCCCCGAATACAAGTTGTAAACTATAAACTATTAACTTTAAACTTCCCTCTCCCAGCGGTCCCATCCCGCACAATTTGGCGAGGGCTTTGATGCCCCGCCATCCTTAGAGCGTAGCGGTTCCGAGCACCGTAAGTATCCGCTCAACTCCGTATTGCATAGCTCAAAAAAATATTGTACCTTTGCACGGCGGCATCATTTTTCTAATTTTGAGACAAGCATACGCAATTTAGCCCTCCATCAGCACAAGCTAATGGAGGTTATACCTTAATTTGACTAAACATTAAATTCATTTTTATTGTTCCTCATCTTCCCAAAACTCAGGAAGAAGAGTATAAAGTTTATCCTCAGGCGTAGAATCTATGTGCTTCAACACATAACAAAGCCAACGCTCAGGATTTTTATCTAGTACCTTACATGCACCAAACAAGGAGTACATCATTGCTGCACGCTTACAGGCATCCAAGTCACGGCAGAACAAATAAGCCTTCTTACCCATCACCATGTCACGGATCAGGCGTTCGGTATCATTATTGTCCAAAGGCATGTCTGGGATGTCTATATAATTGGTCAGCTCTGTATAGTTGCGCAGCATATAGTTCAATGCCTGGTATATATTGCTGTCTTTTGGCACATCCAAGATGGCACTTGCAGCCCATAGCTTGAAGTCCTCCCATAGCGGCTCGGCATGGTCCTTCCTGAACTGTGCCTTCTCCTCGCCCTCAAGTTTCTTCTCCTTTATCATTTCCTCAATCAGGTTAATGTTCTGGTAGAAGAGAATACCTATCTTTGCAAGATTAGGATTTTCCTTCAAGGCTCGTTCCATTGGTCGTCGAGCATGAACGACACAATATGCGACCATTTATCTTCTTCAGCCAATCATAGCCGGAGTAACCATCACACATCAGCGCCACACCTTTCCAATCTTTGAGGTTGTCCATGATGTCAGCAGTACCCCTACCATGCTTGTTTTTCGTATTAACCATGAAGATTGGGATGCCAGTTGCCACAGAACGATACTGAATCAAGTAATGATCTACTGTCTTATGCTTCTCGCAGTCCAATATCGGGAATGGAGAGCCATCAGCGCCAAGCAGCAAACTGGACATTACTCGATCCTTCTGCAGATTGTAGAGAGGTTCTATCTTGTCGCATACACCCTGATGCCAGTCATCGACTGTTGAAGGAGCGAGTATTAAGCCATCCTGTTTCATCTTCTTTATCTGCCGATTAAACGGCTGATGAAGGACATACTTATTACACTCTAACTGCGTCAATAACTCAGCAGACGCATAACTCTTCCAAAATACGTCCTCATAACAAGGAGACTGCAAGAGCTTCTGCATTGGATCATCCTTGCGACGAACTACAGGACGACGATATGGCTGAACAAAGTAGCGTACTTTGGCTGGCACGATAAACTCCTGCACCTTGCCTTGGTAAACAATTACATATTCATCCTCATGTCCTATGTAGCCTTCAGGCCAAAGTACCTTTTCCTCCAAGCGAGGCATATCCTCCGGTATAGGATTTCGTCCATGTCCCTTCTGTTCCTTCTGGCTATCCAAAAGTTTCTTTATAGCCTTGCGTTTGCGATACTCTTCACAGAATTCACGGCACTCCCGGTAACGTTTCTTTTCCTCATCAGTGAACTCAACTGATGCCATTACCTTATCATAGATGTTTTCACGTTCTTCCTTACTAAAGACTACCCGCTCACGCTTTTGAGTAAATATCATCCTGACAAGAGAGGCTATCTGTTCGTTTTTAGACTTGCTTTTAGCTTCAACCTTGGCCAGTTTATCCTTGATTTCATCCGTCAAAGACTCATGCGCTTCCTTTGCCGCAAGCTGATACTTCTGCAACAGTTCCTGACCTTTGGAAGAATCCTTGTCACCAAGAGCGATGAACGCCTGCATGAACATGTCAAACATATCAGCCAAACGATTCAGCGCAGTTTTCTCGAAACGGGTTTTAGCTGCAGACATCTGCTGGCGAACCTGTTCACTTACATTTTGGGCGATTGTCTCCGCTTTCTTATCTACATCAGACTCACGCTTATCCAAAGCCTTATTACGTTCCTCCAATTCCTTGGTCTTATCTGCTAATTGAGCTTCCAACTCTTTTCTGATACGTTCTTCTGCTTCAGCAACACGGCGAGCCACCTCCTCGTCAATCAAGTCTTGACGAGTGATGCGCTCACCTGCAGGTCATGCTCTGCATGCGCTGCCCGATCATTGGCATCGGACAACTGGCCTACGGCATTGGCATATTTCTCTGCCAAAGACGTACTTTTCCCTGTATTTTGTTGCTGTTCAAACATATCGTTTACCTTATTGTTTACCATTTTTTCCTCGCATGTCGACTGGCTCCATGCACAGTATATCACCATTACAGCGTCCCCACTATTTTACAAGTAGTTACACGTATCTGTTTTCGAAAAAAGTTATTTTATTATCGTTTTTAGGGTGAAGGATTGCCTAAACGCACTCCTTCACCTCATCGGATTTCTCTACATAGTAACATGGAAGCATAGACTTATAGTCCTTATCCCCATCTTTCATGCGGGTAAGGATGTCTTCAATATACCTTCCAAAGTTTAAATTGTTCATTTTGCAGCTTTCATATAAAGAATACATAAAAGCTAAGTTCTCCGCAGCCTCATGACTACCTGCCTTGCCCCAATTGCGACGTCCCATGGCGATATGCCGGAAGCATCGCTCAATGGCTATGTTGTGGATTTCTACATCACCATTAGTGAGAAAGACTTGAAACGCCTCTTTATCATCAAGCACGTAGTTGACTGCTCGCATCACCATCTTGCCATACTTCTTCACGTCCTTCTCGTCCTTCATTCTCTGCAATGCCTTCATGATGGACTGAACGACGAAGCGACTGTACTTCAAGCGGAACTTTAGTCGAGCCTCACCTGTCTTGCCTTTTTCATCTGCAACTCGCTCTATATAGAAGAGGTAGTTCATAAGCTTGATGATTGGTCTCACTCGATGGTCTGCTATGAAGGCGTCCACGAAGTAATGACGGGCATGGAACCAGCAAGCCGTGCGAGTAATCTTCACACCATACTTTTCCTCGATGCTCTTGACTACTGTATAATAAAGCTTGGCTCTGTCTGCCGTAAAATACTTGATGTTCGAGTGCTCGAAGATTTGTTCCTCAGGGATTGTATGGCTACGACTGCCTTCACCGTAGAGCATGACAACCAGCTTCTTCTCCAAGGAGAGGGCGGCATGGATATACTCCACTTTGTACTTGTCAGGCTTGTCTTCCAATAAGTTGCGAACCAAAATACGAGTCTCGTCATTGTTGGTATATATCGATGACTTTATCACTTCCAGCATCAGGTCTTGCAATCGCTCACGCAAGCACTTCATTATCTCGTGCATCCACTTGTTGAGCGAGGACTGTGGCATAAATGCCTCCATATCTCTCAGCATCTCCAAGATGCGATTCTCACTTACATTATAATGTATCTTCATGTCAAGGTAGAATCGGGCAAAGCTTGGAAGCAATGGATTCTTACCTACAATATGGTCTGGATGCTTGCTGCACATCGGATCATGTCCAGGAACATTGAACCTGCCGATTTCATACTCGATACAACCTGCCAAGGGAGCATAGCAATCGTACATTCTCACAATCCAAACGTCCTCGCCAGTAATCTTGTCTTTGCGATGGATTAGCTTGAAGCCTGCAGGCAAGTTGCTCGTATCAATACCCATAGAGTCAAGCACCTTGATGGAGAAGACGTTTCTTCTACGCTTAGGCTTGTCCTCTTTGTCTTTCTTTTCTTTCCTTTTGTCGGACTTTGGCAACTTGGGCTCTTTACCTGTGTCAACTGGGGTTTGGTCAACTTCCTCAATAATTCCACTGGCCAACTTGTTAGCTTCGTCAACGACATCAGTGAATTCCATGTCGTTCATTCGACGTTCATCGAACTCAACCTCGCCTTTCATATAGGAACTAGCATCGCTGTTTGTCTTGAAGAGACGGCGTTGGAGCACCAGAACCACGCTGTGCAAGTCCACATTGGCTTGTTCGCTAAGTTCCTTGGCTTCCTTGGACTCTTGGAGTTTCGTTATTTCCTCCTTGGCTTTTGCCAGTTCCTTTTTAGTCTGAGAATGAGACTCACGCTCTTCATCGCGTTCCTTTTTATAACAGTCTCGTTGACTTTGAAGTTGTGCTTTTTCCTTATCCCATTCTTTTTGATTCTCCTCCAACTCGAGAATACGACTATCCATAGAATCAATCGTCTTGCGATTGGCCTCTAACTCATCCTCATGCTTAGACACAGCATGTTTCAAGTGAGCATTTTCATTGCTCGCCTGAAGGTACAGATTTTTGTACTGATTGAGCTTGTTTAATATCATATTCTCTTGCTGTTTCATGTATGCAAAGATAGAAAAAAATCTCTAGAAATCAGCATTTTACGAGTTAAAGAACGTTTATTTTTTGAACTATTTTTCATCTGCTAACTCTCTCATTTCCTGCGAGTTTTCAACTGGTCTAGCTCACGCTTTTTCTGCAACAATTCTTCATTCATCCGTTCTCTTTCCTCACGAAGTTTCTTTGTTTCTGACTTGATTTTTAAGGTTTCCTGCATTATTGCCTTACTCTCGTCCTTCAAAGAAGCCACAGCAGATTCCAAGGCAGTAGCCTTTAGTTCCAACTCTTTTATTAGAGCTTGGTGAAAATCAGCCAAGGACGCATGTTTCTTTGAGAACAAACGTTCCACCTGATTTTCATCAAGACGCTTTAGAGCCTCCTCAACTTTCTGCCAAGAGGCAACAAAGTCAGGATCTTCTGTTTTATTTATCATAAATATACATTTTAGATTGAACGGCATTTGATACAAGCAAAGTCACTTGTTCACGAGTTATAAGATGGCAACTCTTTATTTCCATAAACTTTGGTTTCAGCATCTTGCCATCATCAAACCATTTCTGATAAATCACATAGCCATTCAAGTCATAGTGAAGGGTAAGCATCCAACCCCTATGACAATACAACTCCATCCCCAGTGTTTACTGGGGATACAGAGTATTTTAAGAAATTGGACTTTTCTGATTTTTAAACAGGTTTAACTAAAAGTGCCTCTGTCATCAAGGCATAATCCCTTCTTCCAGCTACAATCATGTCAAAGAATCCCCTGAAGAAATCCAGTGGAGCCATTGCCATTAGCTTGCAGGTTTCAACGAAAGTAAGGAAGGTCGCTGTAACTCTGGCACCCTGCTCACTGCTAAATCCACCGAAGTTCTTTCGGAGATTTGTGAATGGGCGGACTGCGCGTTCACAACAGTTGTTGTCTATCAAAACGCTGCCTATCTTCGTATATGCCATCAGCTCTTCCCAATGCTTGGTCATATATGTCAAGGCTTGTTGCAACTTAGCAGAGAGCTTAATCTCGTTTTTCTCAAACTGTTTCAACAGTGCCGTCGCTTGCTGATAGAGGTCGTGTAAAACTGGTAGGGATTCCTCACCTCGATGCTTGACTATCTCTTTTTCTGTGCGACCCAACACTTGATTTTCAACTTCGACCTTATATAATATACCGATCAAGTCTATGAATGCCTGTGCCAAGGTATCCTTGTAGTCACGACTCGCCGAGACAAACAGTCTTCTAACGTGCGACCAGCAACATACATGAGTACAGTCCTTCAACTTATTGAAGTAAAGGTATGCAGCATAGGCATCGGTCATCAACATGCCCTTGAAGTCACCAAGAAACTCCTTGATAACCTCTTTCTTACGACTGCCATACAGATAATAGCAGACCTTGGTGGTCAAGTTGACAATGACCCACATATATCGTTTCTTATAATGCACCTCACCATTGGCATCCGTCACCTTGGTGTCAACCCAGGACTCATCACAATAAATCGTTGAGCCAGGTTTCAATAGCCATTGTTTGATGGTCTCCTGACAATTCTCCAAGAACTCTGCCCCATGTCGCAACCAGTTGAAAATAGTAGACTTAGACATACGCATCTTCTCATTAACCATGCGATACATCTCACGTCCACTCGTTATCGCATACTGAAAGCGATTGACAATCAAGTCTGAAAGCATGCCACTTGTACTGCTGGTATGAGGAACCATGCTTGGCATGTCATACTTTGACTCATCGACAAAAGTGCAAGCACGCTGCTCTACCCCTTCATCTTTTGGCACGAAGAAAGCGAACTCGTTGCCGTCCTTGTCACGTACCCAAGCATAAAGGTAGCGGTCCTGACGTGTCATACTGATTCGGTCAAACTGGTCGACAGGTCTGGTATAGCGAATGAACTCCAAACCCATAGCCTTAAGCTTGTCCTTGTCACAATCATGAACCACAAGAACTTCAGCCTTCATAGTCTTGTAGTGGTCCGGGCGTTGGCTCAAATCCTTTTTGGGATTGGTCGCCTCTGTGTCGGTAACTTCGTCTGAATCATCAGAATCGGAAGGTTGCTCACATCCATTCTCGATGTATTCCCCCTCTTCCTCATCCTTGGTCTTGCCTGTATTTACCGACTTGTCACCAGTTTGCTTCTCATTGTTCTTGCCATGCATCTTACGCCTACGGGCTTGCAGTTCTCCAGTAAGCTTGTCAACCTGATCCTGCAAACCGGCAATCTTACGATCTGCCTCTGCCTGTAGTTCCTTCTGCTTATTACCCAAGGCAATATTGGCATCCAGAAGTGTCTGGACAGTCTGAACCAATTCCTTTATCTGATCTAGATATTGCTTACGTTCCATATCCGATAATCCATTACTTGCCGAAGAATTGTCTACCTCCAGCAAGTAATTGGAATGCATTATCATGCGCTCTATGTCTATATGTATATCTGCCATAATATGAAACGTTTGCAAATGCAAAGATAATCATATTATGAGACTCCACAAAACGCATAAAACTTATTTAACAATATGATATTCAGTATTTTACGATATTTTAGAGACTTAACGTTAGTCGTAATACCACCCTATGTCAGATATGTTTGCAGTATCGCAAAACATCGAAAACAGGGCTTAACAAGCCAACCTTAAAGCATTCTACAACACTCTGAATATCATTTACTTAACTCAATTTTACCCCAAAAAACGAATACGTTTTTTCAGAAATTAACTATCATTTTCGCCATCAAGCTGCTTCCTCATAGCATTTTAGCTCTATTGGACCTATGCTTTTTACAACAGGGCATGAAAGCATAGCCACTAGATACTTCCACTCCAACACATAAATTGGAAGGACACCTTCAAACTCTAGACGGACAAAACTCATGTTCTTGTCAAACTTCTGATAATACATCTGACACTCATTATGTTCATGTCTGATGATCTTTACTATCTTTTGATCCTTGGAAGTAAACACGTAAGCGGTGCCATCCTCTAGATCTTCGCCCAAAGAGCGTATCACTCCACAAAGCTTGTCATAACCTCCACGCATATCCTGATAGTTGGGAATATACTTATATTTTACGGCACCATTTAAGCTAAACATAAGGCTTGAAGTTTAGAGATAAAACTTTGAAGACCAGAATAGCTCAAATTATGATGCTCTATCTTCATACCATTGCTAAGCCCAAGATTGACATACTTGATGACAACGGCATCCTCGGTCGGAGCTGGAGATAAACCGGCTGAAGGATTACCCTGCTTGGATGGTGTTGGAACTGCACTGGTTGAATCTGGCGCACCTGCAACAACACACTCCACAACATTTGGAGCCTGGAACTTCTTCTTGTACCACTTTTCAAATACATGATAAGGAACTCCATTGGATTCGAAAAATTGATTTACCGAAATGCCTGCTGGTACCGCCTCCGCTTTATAGCGTTGCCACAGGCTCTCAAGATCTTTACTACTTATTGCCATACTTATAACATTTAATGTTTAACATGGCGCAAAGGTAGCACTTATTGTCCAAACCGCCAAAATAGGGGTTGGATGCTTACAGTGAAGGATCTTCACCGTATCATATTTCTTGTTATAGAAGATGAAGGCTTCTCCATAGGCCGTTGGGTCGCGATGAAAATACTCACGGACTATTGTTGCCAATCCTTCTCTTCCTTTTCTCATATCTGTTGGGATGCTGCAGATATAGAAATTGGTGCGTGACGTAAAATTGAGCATACTACATACTCATTTTACGCAGCAGTTCTACAACAACCGCCAAGTTTGAACATTTTATCTCCAACTCATCTCCAGTAGGACTTGCTATCACCAGTTGCTTTACGCACCACTTTGCCTCTGGCTGTACAACAGGCTGTTCTGAGAAGCGTTCATCAATAACCTGAAGAGGTATCAATGAAGGTTCTTCTTCCTTCTCTACCTTACCCTTGCTAGAAGAGTACTGTTTCTTGTATTCAGACAACCACTTGTAGTCGATTCCTTCATCACTACAATACTTACGCAGGTTTCGACCTCTACGGTTCTGGTTAAAGTCCTGCATCACCTTTTCGAAGTATTCCTTTGTTTCCATAATTCTGATTTTTAAGAATTCGGATGCAAAGGTAAATACTTAATGTGTTAAAACCTTACGCTGTAATGGTGATATACCCATGCACAAGTAGTACTTCAAGTCATCCGTCAACTGACAAACTCTAGCCATAAGCCTACACTGTTATACTAATGTAGGCTCGAAGCTGTTCGATACTGATGTCAGCAGGGAGAATTAGTGTCACACCATTGGGATAGCTTAATTTTAAATAAGGATTGCGACGGTTGCGAACTTTTGCAGACTCACGCATCTCCTTCGCCTCATTGTCGTCGATTACAACCTCGGCGAACTTTGGCTTGCTGTTTAATAGTTTCTTGCCTTGTACCATAATTTGAATAATTAAAAATCATGGTGCAAAGGTACGAAACTTTATCTAGGCACACAATACGGCATTAACCGAATACTTACGATATAATAATACAGATATATCCAAAAGTGTTATTCCCAACCATATTTTTTCCAATCATAAAAGCAAATCAATTTTCTCATATACGTAGAATAATTGTTATGTTTTATCAGGAAATCATTGAAGTTTTTATTGATAAAATTACCAAGAATCGGCAATTCTTCTTCCTTTATATTCAAGTAAGGTATAAGAGCTACAGCCTTCCAAACATCCTTTCCGCTATATTTTTCTATTACTTCTTGTAGGCTGCAAGTTTTCTCATCTTCGGAGAAACTATAAGACTGAAAGTCACATCCTTTTCTTAAAGTATAATTCACCCCCAATTTATTTCCACTGTAATTTTGATCACTGTTTATTCCTACTTTCGATAGATATTTATATCTGTCTCTTATACACATCTCCGAGCCCACGAGACGGAGCTACATC
>ENA-OYDK01000189-OYDK01000189.1-human-gut-metagenome-genome-assembly--contig:-NODE-189-length-10907-cov-9.408773_pt1 | contig 10907 bp, 10 predicted proteins | sample MGYA00243549_ERZ652903 | MGnify/ENA primary metagenome ERZ652903 (study PRJEB26926, sample SAMN06164813) | human gut metagenome | biome: ENVO:00009003; feature: ENVO:2100002; material: ENVO:00002003... | reverse complement strand
GGAAACGAGCGGACTTCTGCTCGTTTCTGTATTTTGCAATATGCAAAGAACGCCTTAATTCGGGGACAAAGATACGATATTTTTCTAAATCTCGCATAGCTTACAAGGAGAAAACCTTGGAAATTAGAACTTTTTACGTTAAAATCCATATTTGACAAGCAGATTTTGAAGAAAATATTTGGAGTTTCCAATAAAAAAGAGTATTTTTGCAGCAACAAATCCCACCACGCCTCTCAACGATGCGTACCACGGTGGGACTTCGCTTTTTATAAAGGGTATATGGATTACGACAAACAACCGGTAAACGTAGATGAACAGGTTGCCTTGCTCCAGAACAGAGGGCTGGTGATAGAAGATATTGCAACTGCCAAATTGCAGCTTCGCAATATCAGTTATTTTCGTATTGCCAGTTACCTACGATATATGGAGGAAGACAGACAGTTTCATCATTATAAACTGGGTAGTACATTTGAACAAGCCATCGACCTTTATCTCTTTGACAAAGAACTTCGTCAACTTATATTCAAGGCAATTCAAGATATAGAGATTTCTCTTCGGACCAAAATGATTCAGATATTTTCCATGGAGCATGGCGCATTTTGGTTTATGGATGCATCATTGTTCAAGAATGCAGACTTTTATGAAGGCTGCCTTGGCAATATCAAGAAAGAGGTATCTCGTTCAAATGAAGATTTCATCAAGGAGCATTCCGAGAAATATACTTTCCCTTCTCTCCCTCCTGTGTGGAAAACATTAGAGGTCGTTTCGTTTGGTACGCTTTCCAAATTATTTTGTCTGTTCAAGGACAATCGTCTCAAAAAGCAAGTGGCAAGAGAGTTTGGACTACCTCAATACACTTACTTGGAAAGTTGGATAAGGTGTATAACCGTGCTTCGCAATTGTTGTGCTCACCATGCCCGTATATGGAATAGGCGTTTTGCCTTGAAGCCACAATTGCCAAATCGGCTTCCACTTTTTTGGATTGCTCCAACCCAAAAGCCTATCAAACTTTACCATCAGTTATGCACCTTATTATATATGGAGCAAACTATAACTCCTTGTATGGATTTAAAAAGCTCTCTGCTCAGATTGTTCGCAGATTATCCCAATATTGATTTACATGCCATGGGCTTTCCACAAGGATGGGAAAACGAACCTTTATGGAGATAGCAACAAGTGTTCGGACATAGACTATCCAAATACCTGCTGCCACAACGTTTTATTGCTGACAATGATTCTGACATCAGCTTTCATATACTTTTGCAGTATAGGAGTATTTTGTCCCTGTGTGCTCACTGTGGCTGTAGCCATAAAATAGTTGCCATCTTCCCTATGTATGAGCTTGGCATTATGGCTTATAATGTTGCAGTTATAAGATACATTGTCGTTACCCTCGAAAGATACATGAGCCGTCCTTGGCTCATCGAAAAGATACAAATACTTATATGGCACAAACACTTGCACTGTTCTTTGATTGAGAACCTCACCATTAGCCTCTATGGATATAGGATAAGGTATCTTGTAGAAAGCAACTGCGAGGGCGAGGACTATTATCGTAATGACAACCGTTCCCAAGCTGACGAGGCGAGGAGGAACCTTGCCTATCACGTTCCTCACCTTCTCGCTTCTCAACTCGATGTTATCTGATTCTTTTTCTTTCTGTTCCATGTCAAAAGCATTTTAGTTTCCCAATTCCAACTGATTCTTCACAAGATTATAGTATGCTCCTCGCTTGGCTGTCAGCGATTCATGATTGCCAACTTCAACCACATTTCCATGGTCGATGACCACAATTTGGTCGGCATTCTTCACCGTGCTTAGGCGATGAGCCACAATCACAACAGTCTTGCCCTTATAGAACATATCCAAGTTCTCCACGATACTTCTCTCATTGTTGGCATCGAGCGAGTTGGTCGCCTCGTCAAGGAAGATATAGTCTGGATTCTTATACACCGCCCTTGCAATCAGGATACGCTGTTTTTGTCCTTGGCTCAGTCCCACGCCATCACGCCCAATCTTGGTGTTGAACTTCAGAGGCAAAGCCATGACATAATCCTTGATACAAGCTATCTCGGCTGCTTTCAACAACCTTTCCTTATCTATATCGCCATCATCAATAGCAATATTTCTTGCGATACTCTCCGAAAAGATAACACCATCCTGCATGACAACACCACATTGTCTGCGCCACCACTTTTTGTTGAGTTTGTTGATGTCAGTATTTCCAATGTTGATTGTTCCCTCCAAGACAGGATAATAACCAAGTATCAAACGGATGAGGGTGGTCTTTCCACTGCCAGATGCGCCAACGATGGCTGTTACCTTACCTTGCGGAATGTGAATGCCCACATCGTCTATGGTTTTGCGCAAAGCATGTGGGTCATACTTGAACATGATGTTCTTAATGTCAATGCCCTCGCTCTTGTCCTCGATGGAAGTCTGCAAGCCTTCCTTTCCGTTCTCATCATCCATCTGGTGAATCTCGTTGATACGTTCCAAGCTAATCTTCACATCTTGCAGAGAATAGAAGAAGTTCATCAGTTGCTCCACTGGTGAGTTGAGCTGTCCGATGATGTATTGCACGGCAAGCATCATACCGAGTGTCATTTGCCCATGAATCACGGCGGTTGCAGCGACTACCGTAATGATGATGTTCTTCACCTCGTTAATAAAGATGCTTCCTGCCTCCTGAGTCTGTTGGAGTTTGAGCGACTTCATCTGCACACCGAACAGGTCTGCTTGTGTATCCTCCCATTCCCATCTTCTGCGTTGCTCACAATCCTGCAACTTGATTTCCTGCATGGAGGTGATAAATTCGTAGGTTTTATTGTTGTTGATTGCTTCTTGTTCAAACAACTCATAATCTAGTACTTTTCTTCGTTTCAAGAACAAGGTCATCCATGCGCCATAAAGGATGCTCCCCAACAAGAAAATGGCAAACACTAATTTGTTATAGAAGAACAGGACCACCGAGAAAACCACGAAGGTAAGCATAGCAAAAGTGATGTTGAGTGTCTGCTGAGTAAGGAAGTTGTTCACACGACTATGGTCGCTCATTCTTTGTATTAAATCTCCCATGAGTTTCGTATCAAAGAAAGACATTGGCAACTTTAAGAGTTTGATGAAGAAGTCGCTCACTAATGATATATTGATGCGCAAGGATATGTGAAGCAATAACCATCTACGAATAAAGTCGATTGCCGTTCTGCTGATGGTAAGCATCAACTGCCCCAACAATATAAGCCAAACAAATCCTATATTTTGATTTTTGATGCCTACATCTACGATGGATTGGGTAAGGAATGGTAGTGCAAGTTGCAAGAGACTTCCGACTATCAAGCCCAAGATGATTTGTCCGAAATACTTACGAAATTTCTTCACATAACCAAAAAGAAAGCGAAAAGACCTCTTCTCTTTGACATTCTCTTCTTTTTGTATTTTATAAGTATAGAAAACAGGAGTGGTTTCTAAGAACATAGCGATGCCCTTGTCTTCTCTATTAGATTTCGTGCTTACCCAATGCTTTTTGAACTCATCTAAGCCATAACTTACCAATCCCTTTCCTGGGTCAGCGATATAGAACTTCTTTCCTTTCTTTACCTTATATAAGACAACAAAGTGATTTTGATTCCAATGAAGAATACAAGGAAGAGGAGCAACAGTTAACCTATCTATTGTTGTTTTTGCACATAGCGTATGTAATCCCAAAATGTTTGCAACTTCGTTTATACTAAGTAAAGAAACACCCTCGGTCGTAGCAAAACATAATTTCGACAGAGAATAAGAAGAATATTCTCTGCCGAAATATTTGCATACCATCTGTAAGCAAGCAATTCCGCATTGCATGCTATCATATTGAATAACTATTGGAAATTTTCTCATAATCTATCTTTTTCAGAAGCCCCCGCTCCTGTTCCTAAATATCTTTTATGTGTTCTGTTAAAATTGTAACTTATCGACAGTAAGACATTCCTATAATTAGGACTTGTTTTCTGTCTTATATCATAGTTAACAGTATGCATATCATTAATACTCTTCGAAGATTTAAAAACATCTTCCAATTGTAATTTTACTTGAAGTTTACCCTTCAAGAAGTACTGGGCAACAAAGGCATCAAACTTTTGATAGCTTTTTGCCAAGGTATATCCGTCTGCCCCAGATGTTCTGAAAACATAGTTTGCTCCAAGCATTGTTCTTTTGAATACAAACTTGTTGTTGAATACTATTTGTGCCAAAGGTTTGTTAAAATTGTATCCTAACCCCTTGTTGTCTATATATTGTTTTTGAACGTCCAACTCGAAAAGTGGATGCCAAAATGCAATAGAAGGCTCTGCCGACAATGAGAAATACAACATTTTCAAGGTCGGAACATTGATATTTGTCAACAAAATGATGTCACCATCAGGATTATATAATTGCCCCCATTTTGTTATTGCATCTTTATCGACTTCATACGAAAGAGAAAAAGATAAGTCCTTGTATGAGCCAGACAACTCTATTGTATGTTCTAGAGTCATATTTAAATTAGGATTTCCTCCTTCATAAAAATATCTACTGTTGTATGCGACAACACTAGACAAATCCCCATAGGAAGGCTTTTCAGATGTTACTTCATATGACAATCCTAAGTTGAAATATTCTCCGTTATAAGAGAAATCTACATTTGGGTACAATCTGTTATATATGCGGCTCACATCATGTTGCTTTATTCCGTTTTCGTATTTTGAGTTTTCACTATGCTCATATCTAACTCCTGCGGTAAGCTCAAAGTCATTAAAAGAATAATCAGCAGAAAATAGACCTGCTACGTTGTTTTCTTTAATCTGATTATCTTTAGACTCTATAATACCTTCTTTATTATCATAATTTTGATGATACTTACTGAGATTATATTCTGCTCCAAAATCTATTGATAAATTCTTCGAAAGATTTGTACTAGCAATTAACTTAGAGGCAAACAACTTACTATTTGACTTTTTTTGTGAGTTTATATAATCTGCATCATTAGAGCCAATTTCTTCTGTTACAGTTTGAAGTTTTTGCTTGCTCTGATAATATGTTCCATCAAATGTAATTTTAAAATTATGGATTTTTCCATTGTAATAGGCATCAACTTCATGTGCAGGACCACTGCTAGGTACCGCATTCATCCTATAGTTGATATTGTCTTGAAGTTTTGAGTCTACAAACAAGTTGTCAGAATAAGCCGAATGCATGTGTTGAGATTGCAAACTTTTGGATATATGGTAAGATGCTCCAATAGAATTACTATCGTTTAGTAGATAGTTAGCTCCAATTATCCCAAGTATGTTCTTTGTCCTCATAGTCTGGTACATATCTGACATCTTTTCATTAATCTCATGATTATATCCGTGAATTGTTTGTTCTACTTCTTGCTTGCGACAGTCATAGTTATTCGAATGCCCTAAAGAACCAAACAAGTCAAATTTAGATGAACGCCAATTAAGATTTATATTAGAGTTATAGCTGGCTTTGTCCTTTTGACCATATACCCCATCAACACTTCCGCTAAGTCCTTCTCCCTGCGGTTTCTTTGTTTTGATTATTATCACAGACTTCACTTCTGAGTCATATTTTACGCCTGGGTTTGTCAGAAGAGTAACCTTTTCTATATCACTTGGCTTTAAATGAGCCAACTCCGATCTATCTCTCAGCTTTCTGTTGTTTATGTAAATTTCAGGCGTTCCTTTCCCAAATACCAAAAAGTTTCCATTGCTTCCACTTACATGAGGCAATGAGGAAAGAATGTCGTTAGCACTAAAAAGTTTCTCCAAAATGGAATTTTTAACAGCCACAGAGTATCCCCCTTGGACACGAGTATATTTTGGCAGATGCCCTTCTACGATTACATCTTTGAGCATTACATTATCCTGTTGCAATGTTACGTTGTAAAACTTTTCATTAGAGACTGCAACTGTTTTAGTATTATAGCCCACGCATGAGACTTTAAAGAAACATGCTTTGCCTTCAGAATAGTTCATAGTAAAAACACCGCAAGAGTCGGTAACAACTCCTGTAAAAAAAGTAGAGTCCTTGTCATATAATGCAACATTGGCAAATTCAATTGCATTAGACTTGGCATCCACAACTTTTCCTGTCAAATTTTGCCCCCAAGAAAATTGTGACATAAACATCATTATCAATAATACAACCTGTCTCATCATATAGTTTTTAATATATTTCAAATTGTAAGTTGGAACTAACAGACTTGCCGCAGTGCTTAATGTCATCCAAGAATGCCTTTTTCAAAGCATCCATATCTTTTAAAGGATGGCAATAGTTAATCTTTCCATGAGCATACTTATCTCTTAGATACTGCTTTCCACATCCCCCATAGCAGAGAGGGAAACAATGGCAATTCTTACATTCTTGACGCTTGAACTGCGAACTGTCATTTATGTACTCCAACAGCAAAGGTTCGTTGTCTATTGTGTCAGAATTTACGTTGCCTATAATTTTCTCAGGCTGATTGGCATCTTCTGGGCATTTATAAATTTCTCCATTTGGTCCTATCGTATATGTATAAAGGTTGCAAATAGAGCAAGTATGTTTATGCATCTTTGGAAAGAACACGACTTCACAACCATTTTTCTTATAATACTCAAACAGGTCAAGAAGTTCTTCATTGCTGAAACATTTTTGAACGAGTTTTTCTCCTAATTTGTCGTATACTTTGATTACGGCAGGATACACATAAATGTTATTATTAAAGTCACAATCATTATGAAGGAAATGATAAATATCGACAAATTCCTTATAGTTCTTTTTATCAATGTTAACTCTTACATAAATGTGACATTTAGGTAACTGTTTGCTTAACTGTTTTATGTTACCAATAATTTGGTCAAACGTTCCTCCCAAGCCTTCTTTTAGATGTCTTTTTTTATCATGAGTTGCTTTCTCTCCGTCTAAAGTTATCTGGATTTTATCCATGTTGGTTGACTTAAAAAAGTCCAAGACATTGTCATTCACCAAATATCCATTTGTGATGATACTGTTACTTACCAGTTCCAAAGATGTCTCTTTCGTGATACCTTCGTAAATTTCTTTTATTAAGTCAAAACGCAACAAAGGCTCACCACCATACCAGTGCAAAGATAGTTTCTTGGCAGAAGAATTATTCAAAAATCTGATAATGTTCTGGATAGTTCTTACATCCATAGAGACATTTTCCTTTTTTCCCTCAAAGCAATATGGACAACAAAAATTACAGCCAATTGTTGGCATTAGGAACAAAGTCATATTGTTCGAGTCGTAATTAAGACGATTTGTTTCGATTTCCATTTTATTGAAGAAATCATATTGTCTTTCTTCTTCGACAATAAATTTCTTCTCCTCCAATATTTTCAACAAATTGGAATCTATACCTTCAAAATTACCGTTTTTTAGGGCTTGATAGAGGGCATAAGATATTTTTGCCTTCATCAAAGTTTCCGTATTGAACAAATAATACGAATCCGCATTGTCGAACAAGCATGAGTAAAGAGACATTTTCTTCATAACACCAATATTTTAAAAAGGGGATGCTGCAGCACCCCCTTATGTTTACTATGAAAGCCTTCAAATTTTACTTAGACTTGGTAGAGGTTGAATCAGGAACTTCAACATAGCAAATCTCTATTTTTGCGGTCAGCTTGCGCTTACCACCAACAAGTCCCTCCAAATCATTCTCAGCCAAGCGCTCGTCACTATCGAGCAACATAAAATCTTTTTCCATTGTCTGTTTCCTTTCTTTAAAAAATCTACTAATGTTTTAAATCTTGGAATCTAACGTTTCTTGGAAAGTATACGCCTTTTTACCCAGACGGGGCTGTATCAACCTTGCGCAAAGGTTATTGGAACAATTGCACCAAAGCGAAAGCAAACTGCAATTATTTGCCTCATTTTGTATTCCGAGTGCAAAGGTATGAAGATTTTTTGAAACAAAGTAATTTTCAGAGAATATTTAAACTACATTAAACTATGTTGTACGTGATTATACTTTGCATAATAACGCTAAAACAACATTTTCACTTACTTTTTTTACGGTTTACCTGCATCTTTATTCTATTTGATTCATTAATAAGTTGTCTTGCTACACTATCTTTATAGAATGCAATCTCAATTATTTTGTGGTATTGATAGACGGAATCTTCATACACATCAACTTGGGTTCTTAATTTATCAATTATGTCTTCGTCTCGTTGGACATTGAAATGTTTTTCGATGTAGCGAATGTTCGGGTCGTTAGATGGAAGCACCATCTTCAATGCCCTATATTTCAAGTCTGCCTCCTCCCAATCTTGGTGCTCTTGCCATTGGGTGAGATTGCCCCAAATGGAAATGACAAGAGATAGAGCCAAGCCACCAATGAAAAGAAGAACATTCTTTGAGGTTGGCTCGAAGCGATGGGTTACAATCTTCTTTTGAGGTAAATTGTTCATCACTTCAAGTTTGTCCTGCAATGCCTTCGAGGTGACAGTATGCTCTTGTTTCATCTGTTTGACTGCATCAACCAAGAACTTGCTTCGCTGCTCATTTTTGCCAAGTTCAACCTTAATAAGGTCAGCAAAAACAACAATGGCATCTCTTAATTTGGATATTTTACCTCTGACTTCCTCTTCCTTGGTAAACATCGCATTGATTGACTTATCCAACTTGGTTATGTCATTACTTGCAGGAACGGTTTCCGCTCCTGCGTTCTTTGTGGAGGTAGAAAGCTCATCGACTTTCTGCTCCAATCTCTCAACTGTGCCATAGATGGCTTCCAATAGTTCTTCTTTCATGTTCGATTCTAATTTTAAGTTTGTAATTTGCATCAAAGGCTGAAGCCCTTTCTGCGTTTTCTCTTTTTCTTCTTGGCGGATTCATCCTCTGGGAATGGCTCATAAGTTTGGGCATTAGACGGAGCGAACAAGCCGATGGAAGAAATACCACTCCAAGGGTCTTGGGTATGTTCTGCCGTTGGTTGAGTCTGTTCTACTTGGTGACAACTTGGTTGTCCTCCCTGCATAGATTCGGCTCTTGGCGATGGCTACCGTCTCTGCGTTGTGTCCGCTGACCACCTCGCCGTTCAAGGCGGACTCACGGATGTACTCCGCCAACTTGCGGTTGGCTTTTCTCGCCCTCAGTCTCAAAGCCTCGTAGCTTGGCTTTGAGAACTTCACCGTGGCAGACTTCGACAGCTTGCGAACTCTGCCTGTGGGCGGTCTTCCGCCCTTTTTCTTGTCCTGTTCCTGCATGCTTGTCATTCGATATACTGTTTACAGTTGGTACACTTACTTTCTGCGACCGTCGGGAGCAAAATTCCTCCGCCCTCATGGTGGAGCGAGGCGTTTTGGGGTTCCCAAAACATAACCTCGCTCCTTCTCAGAACACGTTAGTTGGAACTATAGCCTTTCAGCTATCCACGTCCAAGGTCGCAGACCTTAATTCTCACAATTTGCGCCAAGCCTCGAAGTCCTCTTCATAAAGGCTTAGGTGGTGGCGCACGATGTTCTCGATGATGCCCGATACGCTCATGCGCCTTCCTCCGAGGATGCGGACGACACGGTCAAGACGATCCTACATCTTTTGTTTTTGCCATAACTTACATTGTTTAAATTGTTGGTAAAGTGGTCACGGTTTGCACCATTGACCGATTGTCGGGTGCAAAGTAAGTGTACTGAGTGCAGCCATGCAACTGATTGGGTGTAACGTGGCAATTTAGTTGTGGCTTGCTTATTTGCATACCGAGATAGTTGTGAGAACTTCAACGTATTTCTCAACTCATCATTGTTCATGTATTCGTTGCAGTCGTGCAAGTTTTTCTTGTTGTTTTTGGCGTTGAAGTCGGCAAACCCCGGCAACATACTGCCACAGAAATTGAAAACGCTTGTTTTTTAGATTGCCGTGCCTTATCTTTGCACTCACAAACGTGGAGCACAGCATATGCGTGGAGCTTTGCGACATATAACATAGTATTAACTTAGAAAAAAGAAAAGTATGGGATTCATCGTATTCGAGGAAGAGGCATTCAACTATCTTGATGCCCAGTTGGAGAACTTCGTGAAGCGCATGGACAGAATCCGTGAGCGCAGTGAGGACAAGACCATGAACAAGTGGCTCGACACGCAGGACGTGTGTCAGACGCTCAACATCTGCCCACGGACAGTGCAGACGCTTCGGGACAACGGAACTTTGGCTTATACGCAAATCAGCCACAAGACCTACTACAAGCCGGAGGACGTGATGGCTATCGTAGCAGTAGTGGAGGACAAGAAAAAGGACATGCGTTTTCGCAAGCGCACAGGTTAGGCTGTCAATATACAACAGCCACTTTATCCAATGCAGCAAGTAAAACGAGTAACGTAAGTATCAACAATAAAACGAGACAACTATGAGCAATGAAGTAATGATAAGAAACAGCGAGTGGATGAACCACATCGTGAACCACCTCAACCGAATGGTTGACAATTTTGAACGTGCCGTGATGAACTACCGCCCCATGCTTGACGGTGAGCGCTTCATGACGGACAAGGAGCTTTGTGCCAGGCTGCAACTGAGCCGAAGAACCCTGCAGGACTACCGAAACAACGGTGTCATCCCGTATATCCAGCTTGGCGGAAAGATACTCTACCGCGAGTCCGACATTCAGAAGATTCTGATGGCTAACTATCGTGAGGCGTACCGGATGAAGGGCTTGTAGGAGAAATGCATGTCCTTGATGAGTGGGTGAAATGAACAAGGCGACAACGTATAACTTACCGAGTGTGGTTGTTATAGGTTGTCGCCTCGTTTTATTGGCTATACCGAGTTGGTCGTGTTTGCCGGGTGTTCTCCGTATGGTCTGTATAAAATCTAATACTATGCTAAAACACTGCGGTGGTTCGCCCAAGTGGCTGGAGGCGCAAAGCCTCCAAGGAACG
>ENA-OYDK01000171-OYDK01000171.1-human-gut-metagenome-genome-assembly--contig:-NODE-171-length-11567-cov-6.948315_pt1 | contig 11567 bp, 8 predicted proteins | sample MGYA00243549_ERZ652903 | MGnify/ENA primary metagenome ERZ652903 (study PRJEB26926, sample SAMN06164813) | human gut metagenome | biome: ENVO:00009003; feature: ENVO:2100002; material: ENVO:00002003... | reverse complement strand
TCCGTCTCGTGGGCTCGGAGATGTGTATAAGAGACAGGTTAGAGGTGGACGCAAAAGAAGCTCCGCACTCGGTACAACGCTTTTTATCCTCGGTCTTGAAAAGCTCTGCATACAGCAGCTTATCAAGAGGAAGTACGGCAATCTGAAACCATTTGCAAAGAAGCGAATAGGAAATAAGCTGCGGGCAGACACATTCCTCCCCGTCGTCCAGTAAAATACAGTGTCCGTTATCGCAGTTGCAGCACTCCTTTTTTACAAGGCTGTTGACTTTCCGGCTTTGGGGCGGCGTAAGCCGCTTAACCCCGGTCATACTTCATCAGCGGCGAAAATGGCAAGCTCCGCATACTCATTTTCTGTCAGAGGGGCGATTTTCGCAAGGGTACGTTTCGCAAGTTCCCGCATATCCTCGTCCATGAACGGCAGCGCAGCGTTGATGTTCTCCATAAGCCCGCGCTTGCCGCCCTCATTGTAAATGCTCAACAGGTTTGTTTCTTCAACGGTCAGTCTAATCATGCTCATACCTCCAATTCGTGATTTTTTGATTTTGCCGCTTTTTTCTGTGCGGTCTTTTCTTTGTCTGCTCTAAGCTGCGCCCGGATAGAGGGCTTCTTTTCCGTTTTTGCTGCCTTGCCGCGTTCCTTGTCAGCCTTGACAGCTTCCGCAAGGTCAACAAGGGAAATGGTTTCTCCTGCCTTTACCTTTGCTTCCAGTTCTGCGACGGTCGGGGTGTTGTTTATCTGCCCGTCAATCATGTTGTAGTTTTGCTCGGTGGTCTGCTCGGCAGATTTCAGATAGTTTTCCGGCTGAACGGGAACAGCAAAAGCCCTTGTACCGTTCCCCATAATCAGATATTTTCCGTCGTCGGACTGGTGGTGCAATCCATATCCGGCAGCTTCCATTTGCTCGCGGCTCATGGCGGTTACATAGAAAGTCCCCCTCGGTGTTTTGATTGTTTCGCCCGTTTCCAAGTCGTCGGGAATGAGGGCTTTTTCCTGTTCCTTGAAAAATTCCGGCACGTCCTTATAACCAAAGCTGTCTACATAGTGGGCGGTGTCCTGCCCGTTCTGATGAAGTACCACCACGTCGGAAACGGAAAGGCTGTGTCCCTTAAAATCTTTCGGGTGGTCGATATTAAAGCGGGTGTAAATATCTTCAAGGGAAGTCCCCGGCGTAAGCTCTGCGGAATAGACAAGTGTATAGTTTTTCGGGTCTACCCGGTGTCCTGTGGCAGTCAGACGGTCATAAGGTTCAAAGCGCAAATCTCTTGTTTCGTCCCCGCCTTTTATCTGATAAATGGAAAAGGTGTCTTTGTCCTGTGGGGCTTCCTGTTCCGGCTGCTCCTGTACGGGTTGCTCCTGTGCAGCTACCTTTTGCGCCCGGATATGCGCCCGTTGTAACTCGGTAGGCTTTTCCCCGGTAAGAGGTGCAATCGCCTTGACATAATCAGCCGCATAATAGGCGTTACTGGTAAGCTGCCGCTGCCATGCCCCTGCTTTTGGCGACCAACGGAAGCCATTACTTTTTAAGGCTTCCCGCGCGGCTTCGTCCGGCTTATCTTCAAAGAAGATTTGCAGTCGGTTCGCTTCGGTGTTTGCTTCCACCTTGCCGCCGTCAAATTCCCAACCGACAAAACCGATTTCTTTTTGCTGTGAAAGGGATTTGATACGGTCTTTCACACGCCGGATTTCTGCGCTGTTGTTGGATAACGCCCAAGTCGCAAAGGGCTTGTCCTCCAAATGCCAACTGCTCGCCATGTCTGCTTTCAGTTTTTCCAGTTCCTCCGGCGGTAAATGCGGGCAGCCGTCAAGGGTCTTATGCTTGCGGTAATAGGCGTTTACGGCTTTCATGGTTTCCTGTGATTTTTCAAGGCTTTCCAGTTTCTTTTCTAACTTCTGTACTGCCTGCGGGTCGTCTGCGCTGATACCGCCCATGCCGGTACTGCGGATTTTATCAAGAAGCCCTTGTATGTCCTGCCATTCCCGGTAATTGCTGTCGCGGGCTGCGTTCTGCTTTTCTTTCTTCCTTGTGGGGAAGTTAGAGCCGCCCGCAATCAGGATAGAGGGAACACGCGCGTCAATCTCATAGCCTTTGTTCATGTTCGCCGCCAGTTTCCGGGCGTAGGTGTCAAGCAGGCTGTCGATTTTCTCATGGTACATCGGGTCTACCCGCTGTTTCTGCCTTTCTGCAAGCTGTACGGCTTCATCTACATAGTGTCTGTATTCAGCCGTCGCGCTGCCTTGCTTATAATCGGAAAAGCTGTTCATATCCTTTGCGCGTTTGGCGGCAGCTTCATTGATAGTGTAATAAGGGGCGGCGGGTGCAGCCTGTTCCGGCTGTGCTTCTTTTTCCTGTACCGGGGCTGTTTCTTCGGAAAGCTCCGGCGCGGCTGCTTCTGCTTCGGGCTGTTTGGCGGCTTCCTGTGCGGGCTGCGCCTGTTCGGTGGTCTGTTCCTTATCCTGTGCCTTTTGGATTTCTGCAAAATGCCCGTCTATGGTATCAATCAGACTTGCGGCGGTACTGCGGATTGTTTCAAGAGAGCCTTTCAGTTCTGCAAGTTCTTTTCCGCTGCTCCACCCGGCGATATACCCAAAAGAATAGTCCGACGTATCAAGCCCGTAATGTTGGCAGACAGCATAGGCGACGCTTTCCGCCTGTACCTCGCGGGTGCGGCGGTCGGGGCGTTCCGGCATGGCAAGGGCAGTATCATGCAGCGTGGCGTGGACGATTTCATGGATTGCGGTCTTGATATTCTGCAATTTGTCCATGCCCTCGTTGATGATGATACGCTTTTCCTCATAATTGCAGCGTCCTTTTACGCCGCCGCTTAGTGCTTCAAATCCCATAGCAAAGGGGGAAGTCTTTTCAAGAGCAGCGAAAAAGTCCTTGTATTGTTCCACGTTGCCCGTCAGCTCATAGGTAAGGGCAGGAAGCTCTTTTCCCTCGGTCTGTGAAATATCAAAGACAGATACTACACGAAAAGCGGGTATCTTGATTTCCTTTTCCTCGGTAACAGGTTTGCCGTCCTTATCGGTAACAGGCGTTTGGGTGTCCGGGTCGATTTTTTCCACCTGTTTCTTGACGGTAAACGGGGATGGCGCAAGTATCTTGATAGCTTTTTCTCCGGGCTTTACATGGCGGTCAAATTCCTTTTCCCATTGTTTATAGCCTTTCACAAGATTGCCGCCCTGCATGGCAATAAGGATTGTATTGTTAAGGCTGTAATCATGGAATTTTGACATAGTACGCAGATAGTCAGCGTAACGGTCGCTTTCATAAATCCCTAAAATCCCCTGTTCCAGTCGGTCAGTAATCTCTTTCATTTTGTCAACAGGCTTTTCGGAAGATAGGATAATCGGGAGAACCGGGGGCTGCTCTGTGGCGGCGGGCGGTATGGCTGCGGAAGCGTCAAGGTCTGCCTGTTCCTTTTCCTGTACTGGCGGCTGCGGCGTTACCCGGTATTCCTCCGGCACGTCGCGCCCGTCGTACCATTCTGTAAAGGTGTTGCGGTTATTGTAGATATAGCCCTGCTCGGTAAAGCTGCCCCCGTCATTGATAGCAGCGTCCCGCCCGTATTCCTCATACATGAAATATTTTTTTGCTTCTTCGGGCAGCTCCAACTCGTCCAATTCTTCAATCAGATAATGCCCGTAATCTTCCTCACTCTGTACGGACGGATAAAGCCAGTAACAATCAAGGTTTTGTGCAAGGTTGATGATGTCCTGCAAGTCCCTTGTATGGTCGCCGTATGCCATAGCTGCAACAAATTTTTCCCGGTCGTCGTCAAACTGCATTTTCAAAAGTTCGCTCAAATAGTTCAGCTTGTCAAGGCTTTCAAGCTCGGTCAATTTCCCTGCCAGTCCCGCAATAGAGGACTGATATTCTGTGATATGCAGCTCCCCGTAGTTTTTGCCGTCTATGCCGATACGGTCAAAGACTTCTTTCAAATGCTCGGCAGTCGTGGGGAATGATACCCATTCGCCCGCAGGTCTGCCCTCGGTGTACTTTCCAAGATTAGAAAGATACCCGCTTAAAATCGTTTCTTCCATGCGTTCACTCCTTTCGTTTTCAATCATGCGGTGCATAAGTTCGTAGTCCTTCATGCTCATGCTCCCGTCAAATAGATAGGGGTCGGGTTCTTCGCCGTCCCGGTAGGCTTTTTCAGAGAACGGAAGCCCCGCAGCGTGGGCGGCGGCTCTTGCTTCCTCGATAAGCTCCGGCGGCAGCCTGTCGTCGTGGACTTCGATAAATTCCCCGATATTGCTATATCCGTTTTCGTAGTGGCGGCGAACCCCGGCGGTCAGCTCGTCAAGGTTCATATCCTCGCCAAGATAGCCGGAATAATAGCCGTTTACCACAACGGCGGCAGGGTCAGCCTGTTTGATTTCTTCCATGCGGCTTCTGTCCTCCGGGTAGAGAATATCGCCCATTTCAAGGTGGAAATATTCGGCGTTCCAAGAACGTCCCGTTTTCCAAAACGCCACCCAAGCGATACCGTCCCTTAATTCTTCTTGATAGTCCTTTACGGTGTCCCGTAAACTTGCCATGTGTAACCTCCTTTCCAAACGGCAGCGCGGACGCTGCATTTTCCTGTTTCATCATTCAGTACCCCGCGCCCACATTTTTGCCAAAGATTTTAGATATTTTTTCAAGATTTCAGAGGGTTTGGGACACTTCCCAACAAGCAAAAATCCCCGCCGTTCTCGTTAGAGAAAGCAGGGATTTTACGGAAAAGGGTACTCTTTTCCTATGCTTGCTATTCAGTTATTTTTTCTTCGGCAGTTCAATGCGGTAGTTGACATATTTCCCGCCCGTATCAGCCAATACGATAGTTCCGTCGTAGGTTTTGCCCGTCTTTGGGGAATAGAGCTTTTTCACATTTACCTTGCCGGATTTTAAGAGTGCAGCGGCAATCTTCGGAGTAAAGGTTACTTTTCGTTCTTCAAAGAAACGGTCATTTTTCCACATGGTAAAGATACATTCTTTGTTGCTGCAATAGTAGTTTTTCTTTCCCTCATAGACAGGAGAACCGCAGCGGGGGCAGCTTCCCAACGCTTCCCGTTCCGTCTTGAACATCTGCGCTTTATCATCAGAAAGAAACGGATAGGTCTTTACCAGTTCCCGCGCCATATCCTCGATACCCTCCATAAATGCGGCGGGGTCTGCCTTGCCTTTTGCAATCTGTGTCAGATTGTTTTCCCATTCTGCGGTAAGCTGCGGGCTTGTCAAGGTGTCCGGCAGGACGCACACAAGGTTGATACCGTCCTTTGTGGGAAGTAGCTGCTTGCCTTTTCGCTCCACAAAACCGCCCTTTACCAGTTTTTCAATGACGGCAGCGCGGGTGGCGGGAGTTCCAAGCCCTTTGCGTTCTGCGTCCGGGTCGGTGTCCTCACTTCCGGCGCGCTCCATAGCAGAGAGCAGCGACGCTTCGTTGTGAGGTTTTGGCGGTGTTGTGTCATGCTCCGTTACCGTTGCCGCCGGATTTTCAAAGGTCTGTCCCTCGGTAAATGGCGGCAGGGTCTTTTCTGTGTCGCTGTCTGCGTCGTCCGTTTTGGGCTTGTTCTTTAAGGCTGCCCTGTATTTTCGGTCAATCTCTTTCCAACCCTCACAAAGAATGGTCTTGCCCCTTGCGGTAAAGGACTGTCCGGCACATTCAAAAACTGCTGTAACCGCTTCAAAGGTATGCGGTGCAGCGGTCGCCATGAGCAGACGCGCCCCTGCAAGGGTAAGGATATTCCTTTCGCTTTCCGGCAGCGCGGCAAGGTCGGTCTTTGCAAGCTCCATAGTCGGGATAATGGCATGGTGGTCTGATACCTTTTTACTGTTCAGCACCTTTCCAAGCTCCGGCGTGAAGTCTTTTCCCGCCATAAAAGAAAACTTTCCGCAAAGCAGCTTGATAATGCCCGCCGCTGTGTCGCTCATGTCGTCGGTCAGAAATGCGCTGTCTGTTCTCGGATAAGTAAGAAGTCTTTTTTCATACAGGGCTTGTGCAAGGTCAAGGGTCTGCTTTGCGGTATAAGCGAACAGGCGGTTTGCTTCCCTCTGTAAAGAGGTAAGGTCAAAGAGCTTCGGCGGGGCTGCGGTCTTTTTCTCTTTCACAAGGGAAGTACAGACTGCTTTTGACGCTTCGCAAGTCGTTTTTAATGCGTCGGCTTCTGCCTTATCTGAAATTCGTTCACTTGCAGCTTCCGCGCCGGATAAGGTAAGGCGCACATGGTAGTATTTTTCTTTCTTAAATGTGGCAATCGCTGCGTCCCGGTCAACAAGCATTTTTAAGGTTGGGGTCTGTACGCGTCCCACGTTCAAGGTGTGGTTGTAAAGGACAGAGAAAAGGCGGGTGGCATTGATACCGATAAGCCAGTCAGCCTTTGCCCTGCATAATGCGGAAGCAAAGAGCGCGTCGTATTCTTCGCCGTTCTTCAGACGGGAAAAGCCCTCTTTGATTGCGCTGTCCTCCATAGAAGAAATCCAAAGGCGGCGCATAGGTTTCTTGCAGCCCGCCATTTCATAAACAAAGCGGAAAATGAGTTCTCCCTCACGCCCTGCGTCGCAGGCATTGACGACTTCGGAAACGTCTGCCCGGTGCATAAGCTCCTTTAAGGTCTTGAATTGCTTTTCCTTGTCAGCCGAAACGGTGTACTTCCATTCCTGCGGCAAAATCGGTAAGCTGTCATAGCTCCACTTTTTATACTGTTCCCCGTAGGCGGCAGCTTCCGCAAGTCCTACCAAATGTCCCACGCACCAAGAAACGATATAGCCGCTTCCTGTGAGAAATCCGTCTTTCTTTTCCTTTGCCCCAAGTACGGCAGCGATTGTCTGCGCCACACTGGGCTTTTCTGCGATAACTAAGATATGTGAAGTCAATAAAAAATCCTCCTTTCAGCGTTCCGGCTCGGCTTCTTTTTTCTTCTGTACCTGTTTCAGACAGTACCCCACACAAGGGGACTGCCCCTTGTAAGGGCAGGAAGCGCAAGCCGGGGGATAAGGAACAGGCGGCGCATTATCACGCCGCCTGTCCGGTTTCTGTATCATCATCTTTTCAAAGGGATTGTCGGTAAACAGGGTCATAGGGTTTCTTCCTCCGTTTCTTCATCTTCGGAAGTTTCCCCGGTATCTGCTTCCGGCTCGTCCTCATCGTAGTCCTCAAATTCAAAATCTTCAAGGTCGGTATCGCCCTTTACATTCTGCTTCGGCTTTAGAAACTTAAAGTAGTAGAACGCTGCGCCGCCGCCAAGCAGTACAAAGAGGACTAAGGCAAGCACCACACCGGGATTGCCGCCTTTTTCTTTCGGTTCTTCCGGCTGCTCCGTTGGTGTTGGGGTGGGTTCTTTGCCTGTGCAGCCTGTCATACTGGTAACACATACCGGGCAGGACGTGTTTACCTTTCCGGCTTCGCATTTCTCCGTACAGTTGCAGATTTCCGGCTTTTTCGTGGCTTCCCCGTTTTCGGTCAGTGCCATAAGGTCGGCTTCGTCCACTTGATTTAGGAAATGTACGGTCTGTTCGCCCTCGGCGGCGCGGTCAATGAGGATATAGAAGTAGTTGCCGCCTTTGGTGGTAACAGTGATAAGCTGCTTATTGCCGCCGAAATCGTCAACCAGTGTTGCGTTTCCCTTTGGGGTAAGGGGCGGCGTTTCCTCTTTTTCCTCCACAATCACGCCGCTGTCGTTGGTCGCGTCCCCGGCGGGCGGCTCTGTGGCTGCGCCCTGTGCATAGGCAGGGACAGAAAAAACGCCCATAAGGATAAGGGCGGCACAAAGGGCAGTCATGGTCTTTTTCAGTTTATTCTTCATCTGCATTTTCCTCCTGTTCGTTTTCTTCTGCGGGTGCGGCAGTCATGCCGGGAATACCGCCGCCGGACAGCATAGCGTTCAGTTCCTGCGGGGTCAGACGCATGGCTCGTACAAGCTGCACGATTTCAAGGTTTTCCGCTTCGGTTTTCTGCGCTTCCAGTCCTTTTAACTTGTTCTGATACTCTGTGATTTTCTCGCGGGTCTTTGCGATTTCCTTATTGATACGGTCGATTTTGTTCATTGCCATAAATAAATTCTCCTTTCTTTTCGGGGCTGCTTTACCAGTTCATCAGCCCGTAGCCTTTGATACATTGATAGTTCAGGTCATAGCTCTTTATCTTGCAGGCGTCGCCGGAATTGCCCTCAACGGTATAGACGCGGCTTTCGTCCCTGCCAAGCACAAGCCCCACATGGTCGGCAACGCCGTCTAAATCCCAATCGAAAAAGATTGCGTCGCCCGGTGCGATATTCTCATAGTCGCGTGCGCCCCATTGTCCCCTTGACTGGAACCAAGGGACACCCTGCCATTCGCAGCCCGCAAAGCGCGGTTCGCTTTTTCCGGCTTGATTGTAGCACCATGATACAAAGCAGGCGCACCATTCCACGCGGCTGTTAAAGCCGTACCAAGACCAGTAAGGGTAACCGCCCACATTTCCGACTTGCTGCTTTGCAAGCTCCATAAGCTCTTGATTTCCGGGGCGCGTACCGTTTACAAACTCCACGCCGCTTAAATCCTCGGACGGGCTGCCGTCGGGAGAACCGCCGCCAAAAATCAACGGTTTGTTACCCTGTGTCTGTAAGTACACCTTGAACATTTCAAACTGCTGTGGGTTCAGCAGTTCTTCCGCAAGGGAAGCAATCGGCTTGTTTGTCAGTTTCACATTTAAGATACGGTATTCGTATTCTTCCTCGTTGCCCTCCTCGTCGGTGGTAGTGCGTATCTCGATTTCTTCCGTCAGCGTCAAGGTGTACTGTAAGCCGAACAGCCGCTTTAGCTCTGCCTGTGCGCTCTGCGGGGTGTAGCTCTGCAAAAGGGCAGTCAAGTACGACGCTAATTCGTGGGGGTTATGCCCGATAGTGTCAAGGTCATAACGGTATTCATCATAGCCGGGGTGGGTACTTTCGATAGCGTCAATTTCCTGTTGCAGCTCATTTTCCATTGCGGCATAGCTCTGTTCCGTTGCCACAAGGTCGCTATCCTCAGACGTGTAGGATGTCCCTAACACGCTGTTCATGCTGCCGGAAAACATAGCCCCGCAAGAGGACAGCCCTGCGGAAATCATAATAAAGAGAAGCAGCGCGGCAACTGCAATCAAAATGCCCGCCGGGTGTCTTGCCGCAAATGCGGCGGCTTTCCTCGTTTCCTCGGCGGTTTTCTTCGCCGTCTTTCTTGTGGCTTCCGCTGCGGCTTTTGCCCCTCCTTTCTTTGCCGCCTTTGCATACTGGCGTTTTATCTGCTGTTTCTGCATGAAACGGGAAAGCGGGTTAGAGGTAAGCTGCGGGTTGTCGTGCAGGGTCTTGTGATACTGGAAGTTGACGTTTGCCTTAAATGCTGCCTTTTCTGCCTTTGCTGCTTCCCGGTAGGGTTTCAGTTTATGGCTGCGGTAGCCCTGTTTTAATTTCCGCGCCCCGTATTTCGCGCCGCGCTCGGCAAGTTCCTCTGATTTATGCGCCCCCTCCACGCCGGAATTGTCCTTTTCAACCGAATGTATCTTGTTGTGGACGAAAATCCCCGCTTCCTGTGCAGGGCGGGATAACGGGTTCCTGTGGGCTTTGCCGCCGGGTATGGGCTTTTCCTGTTCTTCAAAGCGTAAACGGGTCTTTGCCTTTCCGGTGGTTTCCTCAAAGGTGCGCTCTTTTACCAGTTTCTTCTGCTTCGGGAGAGTTGCTTTTGCCGCGTCCAGTTTGTCGGCAGCTTTTTCTGATTTTTTGATATAAGGTTCCAGTTCCGGTGTTGCCCGTTCCTCGTCGGTAAACTGTAAGCGGGAAGTGGAAGTACGCAAAACGGTGGCTTCCTGCGCTTTCTTGACTGCCTTTTTACTTGCCTTTCGGATATGTGCTGCGTCCAGATGTTCCATGACGCGTTCTGCGGTAGCGGTGTCCGGCTGTGAAAAGTCACTGTCTGCTTCCCGGTTGCTGATACGCTCGGCGGTCTGCTGTGTTTCGTTGACTTCCACCACGCCGTCGCGGGTCATTTTCTGTGTGATTTTATCGCGTGGTTTTAACTGCTTGATAGTCCTGCACCTCCAATCCGCGCCCTCGCAAGGGCGCAATACTCTGCATTTAATTCAATCCCGATATAATGGCGGTCAAGGCTTTTTGCTGCAAGCCCGGTCGTGCCGCTTCCAAAAAACGGGTCTATGACAATCCCGCTTTTGGGGCAGCCTGCCAAGATACAGGTTTGAGCTAATTTCGGGGGAAAAGCTGCAAAGTGCGCCCCTTTATAGGGGACAGTGTTAATCAGCCACACGTCCCGCTTGTTCCGCGTGGTCGGCATGAGAGCGTCGTCATAGTAGCCGCCGTCCCGCGGTCGGTTTAGTCCCTGTATCTTTCCCTGTCCGGGGACTTCCTGTGTGTATTTGCTGTTGGTGCTGCGCGCCCTGCGGTACCGTTCTGCGGTAGTAGGTGCTAAGGGTTCCGCAATGGCGGCAGCGTCATAGTAATATTTCTTTTCCTTTGAAAGCAAAAAGATATGTTCATAGCAGCGGGTCGGGCGGTCTTTGCAGCTTTCCGGCATAGGGTTTTGTTTCTGCCATATAATATCGCTGCGCAGATACCACCCCTGTTCCCGCAAAGAAAACGCTAAAAGCCAGGGAATACCGATTAAGTCCTTTTGCTTGCAGCCGGTAACGCGGCTGTTTCTTGCAATCCGCTGTCCGGTGCGCCCCTTTGGGTTTTTCGGGTCAGGATAGCCGCCTTTATTTCCAGTGCCGCAATAGGTATCTGCAATATTCAGCCATAACGTACCGTCCTTTCTAAGTACCCGGTAAAGCTCGCCAAAAACAGCGGTCAGCCTGTCAATATATTGTTCCGGCGTGTCCTCCTGTCCTATTTGTGCGTCAAGCCCATAGTCCCGCAGCGCATAGTACGGTGGGCTGGTAACGCAGCAATGGACGCTTTCAGAGGGCAGTTCTTTTAAGGCACAAAGCGCGTCCCTGTTGATAATCACATCTGTTTTCATAGGCTGCTCACTTCCTCCGGCTTCGTCGTCATAATGCGGTAAAGCTCGGTGTCTTTCGGGAAATGGTCTACAAAGGGCAGCACTACATTTCCATAAAAGATAAGTCCCTCGCCTGCTTCGGTGTGGGTTACATACTTCATCTGCTGTGGGCTGATATTGAGCTGCTTTGCAAGGATAGCCCGGTCGCCCTGCGCTTGATTGAGCATGAGGACAAAATCAGAGTTTTCAAAGATATTTTCCACCTCGCGGCTTGCCAAAAGGTCTTTGATATTCTGTGTAATGGCTGTGGGTATGCCGCCCCATTTACGGAAACGCTTCCAAATCTCAACGGAATAGGCTGCGGTCTGTTCCTCTTTTAAGAGCAAGTGAAATTCGTCCATATAGTAGCGGGTGGACTTTTTCTCTGCCCGGTTAATGGTAACGCGGTTCCATATCTGGTCTTGCACAATGAGCATACCTAACTTTTTGAGCTGTTTCCCAAGCTGCTTAATATCAAAACAGACAAGACGGTTATTCAGTTCCACATTTGTTCTGTGGTTGAATACGTTAAGGCCTGTCTCTTATACACATCTCCGAGCCCACGAGACGGAGCTACA
>ENA-OYDK01000137-OYDK01000137.1-human-gut-metagenome-genome-assembly--contig:-NODE-137-length-12883-cov-5.602276_pt1 | contig 12883 bp, 3 predicted proteins | sample MGYA00243549_ERZ652903 | MGnify/ENA primary metagenome ERZ652903 (study PRJEB26926, sample SAMN06164813) | human gut metagenome | biome: ENVO:00009003; feature: ENVO:2100002; material: ENVO:00002003... | reverse complement strand
GAGATGTAGCTCCGTCTCGTGGGCTCGGAGATGTGTATAAGAGACAGGGAAAAATCCCGACTTTTTTATATACTTGGAAAGGATGGAACAGAATGGGATTTTTTTCGAATGAGGAATTTATCCGATATAAAAAATGTACACAGCCAGTTTACCAGACACCGGCCAGTATTCAACAAATGCTGGATATTGCAGGTGTACACGAAAATGGAATATTTGAAATAGAACCGAATAACGGGGCAGGGAAAAAGCGGAGAAAATTTGATCGTGTGTATTCTTTTTCAGACTTAAACTATGTGGATCAGGACAAGCAGCAAAAAGACGGCATCCTGTTTCAACTACGGAAATTTCTAAATTCCATGGACACAGATTTCAAGATCACAATACAGTGTGAACCACGGGACGTAACAAATTTCCAGAAATCTCTGTTGCAGGATGAAAATAAAAGTGAGTATCCAGAGCTGGCCCGCTACAATAACGAAATGATTAAAAAATCTCTTGAAAAGGGACAGGAAAACGTTCGAAAACAGCGTTATTTGACTGTGAGTGCAAATTGCCGGTCAATAGAAGAAGCGGAAGGATGGTTTGATACATTCGAGCATACAGCACTTCCAATCTTTTATGCAATGGGTTCGGAATTGGTTCCTTTAAACGCTGTGCAGCGGTTTCAGAAAATCAGAAATTACTTTTTCACAGATGATGGAGAGGAAAGTTTTATTCTCCCGTTTCAGGATATGGTACAGGCCGGAAGAGATTTTCGCAATTCAATCCTTCCACATTCTGTGCGGAATCACAAAAGCTACATGGAATTTGATGAAGAGTGTATGCGGATTCTTTTTGCTGCGGTTCTGCCAACCAGATTGAATGAAGAAAAGTTGATTTTTGAACTGACAGATTTTCCGTTTTATACCTGCCTTACCATAGATACGGCATATATCCCACGGGAAGTGTTACGTGGAAAAATCAGCAACACGAATTTCTACAATGAAAATGCGATCGGGCAGGAAGTACAGGCCAATGCAAGTATGGGTAACTTCTATAGTGAGCCGTCCTATGCAAAGAAAAAGAAGCAGGCCAATCTGAAAAAATATATGGATCAGATCGAGGAAGATGATGAAAATGGCTTCTATGTAGGAATCCTGTTGGCAGTGCGTGGAGCAAATAAAGAGGAACTGGATGCAAACACGGCAGAAGTCAGACGCCGCTGCCGGAAACATTCTATACAGATTGTTCCTTACTACGATCAGCAAATTCAGGCACTGAATACGTTGCTTCCGATCGGAGCGAGGCGTGTAAATAATATGCGTTCCGTCCTGACAAGTTCTTATCTGGCATTCCAGCCATTCTATTCCTGGGATCTGATCCAGCCTGGCGGAACATGGTATGGTATAAATAAAAAAACCAGAAATCCGATCATTGGAAACCGAAAGACATTGAAAAACAGTAATGGTGTTATTTTTGGTCACACTGGTTCTGGAAAGTCCATGCTGCTGAAAATTACGGAAATCGGACAAACATTGATTAACAGTACAGATGATATTTTCCTGATTGATCCGCAGAATGAGATGAAGGGAATCACCCAGAGATTCCGCGGTCAGTATTTTGATCTTTCTGATCCGGATCTGCGCCTGAACCCTCTTGAGATTCCGGAATCTTTGCTGCAAAAGAATGCAAAGGGCCGTGAAGAATATATCCTTTCCCAGCTGCAGTATATGGAAGCATTTCTGTACAGTATCATGACCGGTATACGTCCAAACGGTATCCATAAATCGTTGATTTACCGGTGCGTTGAGGAATTGTATCAGAATACGTTTTCAAAAAAGAAACCGATATCCCCGGTGCTTTCTGATTTGGAAGCAATTTTCCAGAAACAGCGGGAACCGGAAGCGCGTGATTTGTATGGATCACTGGAGGCTTATACAAAGCATAGCTTTTTGACATTGGAAGGACAAAGTACACTGTCTACCAGCAGCCGGTTTGTTGCATTTGGAATGAAAAATATCCCTGAATTGATGTGGGAACCGCTGATGATAACAATCATGCATGTTTTAACGCAGCGTTTTTCCTACAACGTTGAACAGCAAAGGGCAACGCATTTTATCGTTGACGAGGCTCAATATGTCTGCCGCCATGAGACAAGTTGTAATGAGCTGGAAAAGGCGTATCTGACGTACCGTAAACTTGGTGGTATCTGTACGATCTGTCTGCAGAACGTTTCAGCAGCAACGGCCAACCGGAAAATTATGGAGATTGTATCAAACTCCGATTTCAAGGTGCTGCTTGACCAAGCCGGTGATGATCGGAACGAATTGCTGCAGATTATGGAGTTATCACAGAAAGAGTTTGAAGCGCTTTCTGATCCGACACCGGGCCAGAGTTTGATTGTCTGGGGCGGGCATATTTTGCAGTGTGATTCGACGATTAGCCGGGACAATCCGCTGTATCATTTCTACAGTACAAACTTCCATGAAGCCGCTGCCGAAAATCGGAACGTATTTTACAGCCAGGAAGCGGATCAAGATGAACATGAAGATGATCTGGAATCCGTGTCAAAGATTGACACGGATGAAAACAGAGACTCGGTGTCAACATTTGACACTGATCCAGACAAAGAGTCTGTTGAGCTTTTAAATGGCGAAGTAGAAGAGCCAATCAGTGAAGAAGAGCTGTTCATGTACCATAAAGTACAAGAAGCTGACGAATGTGATGAATGGCTGGATTGCTATGGTGCCGGAATTTTATGCGGTGTTTCCAATAAACAGGCAGAAGAGATACTGGAATCTCTTGTGAAAAAAGGATATATCGAAAAGATCCAAGGTTGTTACCGTATGCCGGAAAACTAAAGGAAGGATAACGCATGACACCAAAAGACAAGCACACGGAAGTTGCATGGCAGGCAAAACAGCGGGAAGTTAAAACAGGATCTGTGGAAAAGACGGTACACAGTGCTACTTCTGCAATCTATACTGCGTCAGAGATACGATCTGTTATGAGCCACTCTGAAACGCAGGAAATAACAGGAAACCATATTACGCGGGAACAACAGCTGCAAAATATGCGTCTGGCGACGCAGAAATATTTGCAGCCGGAAAATCAAGTAAATACACAAAGTATCTTGCCGGAAAACACTGGACATACGGAACAGGCTGCTGTACAACCGGAAATCCTGTGGTATAAGAATGAATCAAATTATGTACCGGAACAGCCTGTATATAATGGCTCCAGTGAAAAATATGAGGCGAAAGCTGCACAGTTCCATGCACCTGTTTCAGAGACGTATAAAATACCAGAAAAACCGGACAGACAAGTTGCCCGGGAACAGCAGTTGAAAAGTATACGACTGGCAACACAGAAATATGTGCAAACAGAAGCGGGACGTTCCCATGCAGAAGAGAAGCAACAAACAACCCATTTTATTTTAAAAAGTACAGGTTCAGAACGGGAAGATAATATTGAGGCTGCATCAGAGAATCGGATTCAGGAAAATCACGGTAAAAAATATGCTGCAGCCAAGATGAGAGCTTCCATCCCGAATACTGAACAGCTGGAAATGTCGGAAAATAATGACATAAAAGAAGAAAAACGACAAAGTATGCGTCTGGCCATGTGGAAATATCTGCGGCGGCAAGATACAGAAAACACACAGGGCATTGGAATAGAGGAGAAGCGAAACGGAAATCCGTTGTCTGGAAAACCGACACTTTTTCAACAAGAAGAGGAAGAAAGTAATACGGATGAGAGAGAAAAAAAGAAGGATTTCAGCCGAAAATATACGATTGGCAGGATACAATCATCCACAGTACAAGATTCTAAAGGGGAAGAATTATCATCCAACCAGAGTAAAACTTTCAGACAGCAGCATCAAAGTTTGAATACTGCATCCATGCTGCATGGTATGACAGCAGCGAATGTAGAAAAAGAGGTTGAAGATGATGAGCCGGACTCCCAGAATGATTTAAAAAAATCAAAAACACTTATATATCTGACAAAATTAAAAAAGAATCGAAAAAAAGAAAAAATCACGAGTAAAAATACTTCGGAAGATAGTGAAATTTCAGAAGAATCTTCAACAGAAGAGAAAAAGGAAACTCTTGGTGAAGATGAGGAGAAAACGTCCAATCAGAAGAAGGAAATAAAAAATAAGGAACATACAGAAAAAACATCTGAAAAAAATCCGGCAGAAGATAAAGATAGGCAGGAAATAAAACCGTCCCAGGCGGCAGAGGAATGGAATAAAGAAATGGATCATGCTGAGGAAGAGGACTCAGAGGATGATTCCGGAAGTAAAAAACGGAAAGCCAAAAAGAAAAATCGGAAAGAAAGTGATACAGAAAAGTCAGGAAAGAATGAAAAAGATTCTAATGACCGCAAAAGAAAAAAGGATGAAAAAAGTTCTCGTAAAGAGGGAAAAATTAGAGCATCCTTAAAATGGTTTCGGAGAACAAAGAACTTCCATACAACCGTTCAATCCCTCCGGTTATCCGGGAACGAAGAAGAGATAAAAAAAAGGGCTGATTATCAACAGCGAATGCTACTTCGGCATGGAGTCATTAATACGGCGAAAATATCCGCAGGCATCATTAAAATTATAGCATCCAATGTTTTGTTGCTGCTTCCTATTATTTCGCTTTTTCTTCTTTTGAGTCTTCTGTTTCTTGGGGTAAAGGCTGAACGTCAAAGTGCTTCTTCCGCTTATGATGGAGCCTGTTATCTGGCGGCAAAATATGAATCCGGCGGAAACCCGGATCAGGTTGGTGGCGATGGCGGAAATGCATGTGGTGAATTTCAGTTCGACAATCGTTATGAGCTTGGGCCGTTTGTTCGGTGGTGCTATGAAAAAGATCCAACTACTTATGGTCCGTTTGAACCATATCTTGGCATGACCACAGAACTTAAAAATAACGCCGGATTTTATGGGGCATGGCATTCGATCTGCGCAGAACATAAGATTGCATTTGAGGCAGCCCAGTGCGAATACGTCTATACACAAACACTGCAGCCACTTCTTACATCACTGACAGAATATTATGGTTTTGATTTTACAAACGCGTCTGATGCTTTGAAAGGCTGCGTTCTTTCTTTTGGCAACAGAGATGGAAAATATGTTGTAAGCCTGAAAAGATATTTTGATGGAACAACATCTGCATCAACGGACCGGGAAATTATTGAAAGGGCATATGATGCCATGATCGCCCGCAGACCGAACGTATCCAGGTGGAGCTATGAGAAAGCGGATTGCCTGGCGCAGCTTGATGGGACGCTTGACATTTATGCACCATCCGAAAATGGTGCCGGTGGGATTGACTGGTCCTGGAAAAAAAGCATAGGTGCCGGAGAGTCCGGAAATGCTGCCGTGCAGGCAGCTCTGAATGCTGTAGGAAGTGGTTATTCCCAAAGCAGAAGAGATGATCCGGGATGGTATGATTGTTCTTCCCTGGTTTACCGGAGTTATGCTGCAGCTGGTATTACTTATCTGAATGGAATGGATGCAGCAAGCGAAGCAGAATGCCTGGTAAACAAAGGAATGACTGTCAGCTATAGTGAACTGCAGCCGGGAGACTTGATCTTTTATTCTTATTCGGCCAACGGAAAATACAGGAATATATCCCATGTTGCCATATATCTTGGAAATGGTGAAATGGTTCATGCTGCAGATGAATCCAGAGGGGTATGTAAACAGGCAATGTCACAATCAAATCTTTCGCCGCAATTATATTGTCGGCCACAATAGTAGAAGGAAAATAAGATGGATAAATATGAATACATAGTGAATCTTGCAGAAAAAACAGCTAAAAGGGTTTCACAGAACCGGGAATCCTGGATGAAGTTCCTGACCTCCGCTGCACGGATTTATAAATATCCGTTTAAAGAACAGCTTCTGATTTATGCACAGAATCCGGATGCAACAGCGTGTGCTTCCATCGAGATATGGAATAAACGTATGAACTGCTGGGTAAATAAAGGATCTTCAGGAATTGCACTTCCGGATGATACTGCAACATACGGTCATAAGCTTAAATATGTATTTGATGTTTCGAATGTTCATGCTGTAGAGCCAAATGGACGTTATCCGAAGGCGTGGAAACTGCGGGAAGAACATAAAAGTGATGTATTGCATAAGCTCGAACAAATATATGGCAGTACAGACAGCACAAAACCCTTTGAAGAAAGAATTATTGAAATTTCAGACCAGCTCGCGGCGGATGCCTATACAGAACTTCAAATTGACTATCCGGATTTACAGGATAGGATAGGATTTGATAAACTGAGCGAACAGGACTTTGCTCTTTGCTTGAAAAAACTTATATCGGAAAGTGTTTCTTTTACAATTTTATCGGCCTGTGGAATAGAAATTTCCGATCATGAATTTTCATTTGATTATATCAATCAGTTTGTTTCTATTAAAACATTGTCCGTATTAGGAACAAAAATTAATGATTCTGCCAGAGGTGTTCTTGCAGAAATCGGAAAAACAGTACGCATTTATGATAAACTTCGCGAGAAAGAACAGGAAAAAGAAATCTCCAAAAAAGAACTTGCAAATGCACCACAACCGCGATATAATGCTTTAAAGCGTGAAAGTTTGCAAGAGGGTAATTCCAAAGATAAAGATAATATTGAAGGAGGAAAACAAAATGGACCTGGAATACGAACAGATGGGAGATTATCTGATTCCGAAGCTGAAAGCAAATCCGGAACCGGAGGGAATGGTAACGAAATACGGACTTCTGAGGGACAAATTTCTGAGGGAGAGATACGATGGGGCGAGAACAGCAATGTTTCTGGAAGGAACGTTGAAAGCACATCTTCTCGAGATTCAGGAACAGGCAAGAGAGAGGATGGAAGTCCTGACATCCCAGATGGCGGAGAAAGAAGGAGTAAACGAACAGCTCAAAGCACAGGATCAGATGCTTTGGGTGAGGAAGATGAACAGCATCCAGAGCCGGGCGGAGGAAGTCGTACTGAAAGAACTGATTTACAGCCGACCAATTTTGTAAAACCAGAGGAATCATACACACAATTAAGTCTGTTTCCATCAGCAGAGGAACAGAGAGGATCAATTACAGCAGCGGAAGCAAGTAAAAAATATACTATGCCCGCTGCTTTCTATTTGCCGGAAACCGATCTTGAAGTAATCATCCGAAGTGGTGGCGGGCAAAAAGATAGCCGGAAACGGATTTACGCCAAATATACCGAAGGAAAAAGTACCGATGAAATAATTGCTTTCCTGAAAAAAGAATATGGTCAGGTCGGCAAAGATTTTGAATTACACGGTCATCCAATATCTGTATGGTTTGATGAAAACGGAATGACTGCCGGTTATGGTATGCAGGCAGCGGAATCTGTAGTTACAACATTAAGCTGGGATCAAATCGAAAAGTACATTCACGCCATGATTACGTATGGCTTGTATATGGATGCGAACGAGGCAGCCCTCGTAGACAAAACAGAGAGGAAGAGGGTATCCTATCAGATCGGCTATTTTCTCCGTGATTGGATAGATGATGTACCGGAAGAACTTAACAGTATAGAAAAAATAGAAACGCTTCTTTCTACGCATGAAGGAAGAGAACAGCTGGAAAATTTTTTCGAAGATGTCGATACACAAATTTCCTATGGAGAATTAAAGCCGAAATCTGTGAAATCTCCAGAATATCTGTTATCCGAAATTGCGGATCTTGACAGGGAGGGAATCCATTTTCCACTTCGTGATACGGTAGATGTCAGACAGGAAGATTTTATCACACAGGACGAAATCGACTATGCCATTTGCATTGGAAGTGGTTTTGCAAATGGAAAATTTCGAATCTATGACTATTTCATGGATCTGCATAACCAGAAGGAAAATGCTGCCTTTCTGAAAAAAGAATATGGTATTGGTGACCAATCCGGTGCGTTACCGGACAATAGTAGTTCCAACAGTGAGCATGATGCGAAAGGTATTCTCCTGGAGAAAGGAAGCCTTTTAAATCCATATGCAAAAGTCCTTTTAAATTGGAATGTCGTAGAGGAAAGAATCTGCGAGCTGATTTATGCAGATAAATACTTTTCACCACAGGAAAAAGAAGAGTATAAGAACTATAAAAAAGAACAGGAAAAAAAGGCAAAAGAAGTCGAAATTACCAGGCTAAACAACGGAATTCGGTTAGAGTGCAAACAGGAGATCGAAAAGCAGATTGCTGAAAACTACAATGGATTTTCCGTTCCACAAAATACGGTATCTGAAATCGTAGAAAAATACGGCATGGACTGTGTGAAATTTGTTTTGGCCAATACCATTGTGCAGGCATGGAAGGAAGGTCGGTTTTCGCTAAGAAACAAAGAATGGGCAAGTTCCATCCTTACAGAAGTGGAATGGAGCAATACACTGATCTTAAACACCCACCCAACTATTTTGGATGGATTTACAAACCAAGTCAGAAACCTGCAGCATGAAAAAGAACAGGTAGTACAGGAACAGCTTACACTGGATGGCAATCTCTGTATTCTGGTTGACCAGTGGGAATCCGGAAACGTTAAATATCTGATCGGAAATTGTGTTGATGATCCTGACTTTTATTATGTGCAGTGTGCAAACCGAGTCTTTGAATTTGACCGTAAGCCAGATAGAATTGAAGTAGAGGACTATTATATCGACATTCTTTCAGCGGAAGACATCGATCGACATGAAGCGGAAATTGATGCCAAACTTGATGGGGAAGAAATTCAGCGGTTATCCTGGCAAGTAGTACATGAGGCAGATGATACGTTTGGAAATCCAACAAAATGGAGTACAAGACTTTTTTCGGATGTCTTTTTATGGATCAACAAAGAAAATGCCGGATATTCTATTTATGATGCAGAAGGTTATCCGCCATTGGAAACTTTTGAATCTTTGGAAGATGCCATGGCATGGGCCGATGAACTTGCTGCAGATGGAAGAGACATTGAAAATTCTATTCCAGACGAAACGACGCCAGATACCGAAGAAAAACAAGAAGAAAGTAAAGCTGCACCGGATAAAAGTGCAGCTTCCAATTTTCAGATCAGTGATGACCATTTGGGGGAAGGATCTCCAAAAGAGAAATTCAGAAGGAATCTTGCTGCCATTGTGCTGCTTAACCGGATCGAATCGGAAAACAGATACGCTACAGCAGAAGAACAGCAGGTTCTCAGTCAATATATTGGATGGGGTGGACTGGCGGATGCCTTTGACGAAAGCAAACCAAACTGGTCTGAAGAATATCAGCAATTAAAGGCTGCATTATCGCCGGATGAATACCGTATGGCCAGGGAAAGCACTTTAAACGCACATTATACCAGTCCAGTGATTATCCGGCAAATTTACAGTGCTTTGGAACGAATGGGTTTTTCCAAAGGAAACGTTCTGGAACCGGCAATGGGAGTTGGAAACTTTTTGGGCATGATGCCGGACTCCATGAAAGAAAGCAACTTATATGGAGTTGAACTGGACAGTATTTCCGGACGGATTGCCAAACAGCTGTATCCACATGCCAACATACAGATATGTGGTTTTGAAAAAACTACATATCCAGATAACTTTTTTGATCTTGCCATTGGAAATGTTCCGTTTGGACAATACAAGGTGGTAGATAAGAAATACGATCGGAACAAATTCCTGATCCATGATTACTTCTTTGCAAAAACACTGGATAAAGTACGTCCCGGTGGTATTGTTGCCTTTATCACAAGCAAAGGAACACTGGACAAGTCCAATCCGGAAGTGCGGAAATACCTGGCACAACGGGCCGAGTTACTTGGTGCTGTCAGGCTTCCAAATAAAGCCTTTAAATCGAATGCAGGAACAGAAGTAACATCCGATATTTTGTTTTTGAAAAAACGGGATCATATGATTGTTTCTGATCCGGATTGGGTCTATCTTGGAAAAGATGGATCAGACATTACCATGAACAATTATTTTGTTGAACATCCAGAACAAATTGTTGGAAAAATGGAAATGGTATCCGGTCCTTATGGAATGGAAAGTACCTGCACAGCAGATGATTCGCAACCGTTTGAAGAACAATTACAGGAGTCTCTGCAAAATATCAATGGAGAATTTGATGCGATTGATCCGGAAGAGATTCTTACGGAGGACTTAGAAGAGCTACTTTCTGCAGATCCGAACGTCAAAAATTATAGCTTTACGGTTGTTGGAAAGGAAATTTATTACCGGGAAAATTCTGTTATGCGTCCTGTTGACGTTTCGGCCACAGCAAAAGAGCGGATCAAGGGAATGATCGGCATCCGGGATTGTACTCGTGCGTTAATTAATTTGCAGCTGAATGAGTATTCCGATGCAGACATTAAACAAAAGCAGGAAGAACTGAGTGCGTTGTATGATGGATATACAGCAAAATTCGGTATACTGAATTCGCGTGCAAACAGAATCGCATTTGATCAGGATTCCAGTTATTCTCTGATTTGCTCATTAGAAAACCTTGATGAAGAAGGAAATTTCAAGGAAAAGGCTGCTATATTCCAAAAGCGTACAATTAAGCAGGAGAAAGTTGTTACAAGCGTTGACACAGCCAGTGAAGCATTGACCGTATCTCTTTCAGAAAAGGCTGTTGTTGATCTTCCGTATATGAGTGAACTTTCCGGAAAAGATACCAAAGAAATTGTGGAAGAACTTCGCGGTGTCATATTTGAAGACCCAATCACCGGAAAATGGGAGACTGCAGATGAATATTTAAGCGGTAATGTCCGGGAAAAACTCAAAATTGCAACATCTTACGCAGAAACAAAACCTGAGTTTAGCATTAATGTGCAGGCACTTAAACAGATACAGCCCCAAAATCTCGATGCCTCAGAGATAGAGATCAGGATTGGTGCCACATGGATTGATCCGAAGTATATAGATGACTTCATGGGGGAAGTCTTTCAAACACCACATTATCTATTAGATCCTGGTGCTGTAAAAACAAGTTTTTCGAATATAACAAGTACATGGAACATTGCCGGAAAAAATGCTGAAACTCCCCGCTCTTTTGCAAATACCACATTTGGAACCACAAGAGTAACTGCGTATAAGTTGCTGGAAGATACCTTAAATTTGAAAGACATAAAAATTTATGATACCTTTGATGAAAGGAGGGTACTGAATAAGGAAGAAACGACTATTGCAAGTCAAAAGCAGGAAAACATAAAAGAAGCGTTTAAAGACTGGATATTCCGTGATCCGGAACGAAGACAGAAGATTGTAGAAACGTATAACGAACTATTCAATTCTGTTCGTCCACGGGAATATGAAGGCTCTCATTTGACATTTCCTGGCATGACGCCAGATATTGAATTAAAGCCGCACCAGAAAAATGCAATAGCCCATATTTTATACGGCAACAATACATTACTTGAAAAGCAGTTGGAAGTATATCAAGCTAAAGAAAATGAAATTGCCCAGGAAGAAGAGAATCAGCTTGAACAGATTCCCGTTAAACGTCGAATAAGCTGGTCATCTTTTTTTCATGACTCTAAAATAAAACGCAAAGAAGAACTAGACATTCAAGAACAGGCTGAACGTGAGAGACTTGCAAAGGAATACATTTATGATCCATCCCATTCTGAAGAACAGGCTGCGCTTTTTCTCGATGCAGCAGGAACAGAAGAGTGGACCTTAGAAGATCTTCGAACACTTGCTGCACAATCAGATATTGACAGCATGAAAATATTACAGCGTAAAATAGAACAGCTGCATAAAGCTTCACAGAAAAAAAATAATAAATAGCTTTCTTCCACATTTACAGTTGTTGTTTTATTTTGAGGAAAATGATAAAATTAGTATAATTCATATGGACTGTAAACAAAGGATTCAAGGAGTGATTAAATGAATATAGAAAAAAAAGAATATTATGAAGTAAATCTTCCGCCATATCTGCAACACGATCTTGATGCAATGAAAGAAGGTAAGTATCCTTATGATTGTTTGTGGTGCGAACTATATGGTTCCATAAATGCAGCCTATACAGATGGTGATATTTCGGAAGATCATGCATGGTACTTAAGAGAACGATACTTAGAAATGGAGAGGTTATAAAATATATGATTGATTTTACGCAATGCGACGTTGAACCTTTAAGAGTGTATGACGGTGCTAATGGTAAAAAAATTTGTGTGATTTATAATAACGAACGTTATATGTTAAAATTTCCGGCACTTGCAAGAAACAATCCTGTGATGCATTATTCAAATGGCTGCCTAAACGAACACATCGCCAGTTCAATTTATCGAACATTAGATATAACTACACAGGAAACAATATTAGGGATTTACAATGGAAAAATGGTAGTTGCCTGCAAAGATTTTTGTAATCCGGGAGATAGGATTGTAAATTTTGCAATGATAAAAAATGCATGTATAGATAGTAGCTTAAACGGATATGGAACAGAATTAGAAGAAGTGCTTCAATCCATAGAAGAACAAAATTTATATGATGTCAAAGAAATCAAAGAACATTTTTGGAAGATGTTTGCTGCCGATGCATTTCTTGGAAATTTCGACAGGCATAATGGAAATTGGGGAATCATAGTTAATGAATTGACGAGAGAAACCAGAATTGCTCCTGTATATGACAATGGCTCATGCCTATATCCACAGTTAACTGATAAACAAATGGAAAAAATATTGGAGACCAGATCGGAAATCGAAAACAGACTATATGTTTTTCCAAATTCTGCATTAAAAATAGATAACAAAAAAATTAATTATTATAACTTTTTAACCAAAACTCAGGATATAGATTGCATTCGGGCTCTGCAATATGTAACAGAGCATATATCTATGGACAAGATAAAAAAAGTGATACGCAATATTCCAATGACAGACATTCAACAACAATTCTACTTAACAATGCCTGTCTCTTATACACATCTCCGAGCCCACGAGA
>ENA-OYDK01000129-OYDK01000129.1-human-gut-metagenome-genome-assembly--contig:-NODE-129-length-13183-cov-3.981795_pt1 | contig 13183 bp, 9 predicted proteins | sample MGYA00243549_ERZ652903 | MGnify/ENA primary metagenome ERZ652903 (study PRJEB26926, sample SAMN06164813) | human gut metagenome | biome: ENVO:00009003; feature: ENVO:2100002; material: ENVO:00002003... | reverse complement strand
CGTCTCGTGGGCTCGGAGATGTGTATAAGAGACAGTTTTCTATCCATATGGTATCTTTTTCTCTCCTAAACCAGGTTAGCTGTCTCTTTGCAAAACGCCTTGACTCAAGCTTTACCTTGTCCACAGCCTCATCAAGTGAATATTCTCCATCAAGATATGCAAGGATTTCCTTATATCCTATACCCTTCATGGATACCATATCGCTTGTACAGCCCATTGCCTTTAGCTTTTTCACCTCATTGACAAGTCCGTTTGAAACCATGATATCAACTCTCTTATCTATCCGCTCATAAAGCCTTGGTCTTACATCATCCAGTACAAAATAGGCAAAACTGTATGGAGACTGCTTGGCTCTTTCAGTCTCATTGTGCTTTGAAATCGGCTCATGGCAGGTGTGATAGTATTCAATTGCCCTGATGACGCGCTTTACGTTATTCTCATGGATGCTCTCGTAGGATGCAGGGTCGATATCCTTAAGCTTTTCATGCAGTGCATGGTTTCCGTGCTCGTTGGCAAAGTCGTAAAGGCTTTTTCTGTACGACTCATCCACATCCTGCTTTGCAAAGTCAATGTCATACAAAAGCGCCTGTATATAAAAGCCGGTGCCGCCGACAACTATCGGTATCTTTCCTGCTTCGTATATCTCATTAAGTGCTTTTTTTGCCATATCTTTGAAGATAAATACATTGAACTCGTCAGATGGCTCAAGCTCATCTATCAGATAGTGCTTTATGCCGTCCATCTCATCGACTGTAACCTTCGCAGAGCCTATATCCATGTATTTGTATACCTGCATGGAATCCGCGGATATTATAGCACCATTTATTTTTTTTGCAAGCTCAATCGATAGAGCTGTCTTTCCTACTGCTGTCGGTCCTGTCAGGACAATCATCGGTTTTTGTGTCATATTGCACCTCAGTCCAAATGTGTATGTTGTCATACGATACGTTTGAATTTCTTTTCTATCTCATATTTGCTCATAGAGATGATGGTTGGTCTGCCGTGTGGGCAGTTGTAAGGATTGTCGAGTGACAAAAGCTCATCTATCAGCTTATTTATCTCAGGAAGAGTAAGCTTGTCATTGCCCTTGACTGCTGCCTTGCACGACATGGATGCGACCTTTTCCGTGATGATATCAGGAGTCTGTCTGCCTGTCGCATTGGAAAAATCATCGAGCATCTCTATAAACAGATCCTTCATATCTATGTTAAACAAATTATCCGGAATTGCACTGATCATGTATTCCTTGCCGCCAAAATGCTCTACCTCATAGCCAAACTGTTTTATCTGCGGCCTGTATTTCTCAAGCATCTCACATTCCCTGGCATCAAGAGTCATGACAATCGGAGGGCTTATGCGCTGTGATGTAAAATCCTTATTGGCAAGTCTTGCCATTGTTTTTTCATACAGCACCTTTTCATGAGCTGCATGCTGGTCTATGATGTACAGCTTGTCCTCAAACTCTATGAGCCAGTATGTCTTAAAGAGCTGGCCTATGATGGAAAACTGCTTCTTTGAGCTTTCTGTAAGAAAAACCTTGTCGTAATCGCCGAGTGTCTGCTGGGTGCCGGTGACAACCTGTGCAGGTTCATACGCGGTGGAAGTCTCAGGCGTTAGTTCCACTGAATTGCCGGTGCCAGCAACAAGCGCAGATGCAGATGCTTTAGCAGTCTGCATCTTTGATGTGTTATCTGTGAGTTGCTCATTAACAGCAGGCGCTTTTGCAGCAGGTTCTGTTGCTGAGTAATTTTTTAATGTTGACGTCACGCTCTGTCCGTACACACTCCTTGATTCCGCTGCCCTCACCTCATTGATACGCCTCTTCTCAAACGGCTCCGGTATTGGCTCCTTATACTCATGCACTATCTTTTTAGGCGCCGGCGTACTGTCTACAGGCACCTCGGGAATCATCTCCTTATGAGATAGAATTGCATATATTGTGTCACACAATTCGACATATATCTCATTGTTGTTGTCGAACCTAAGCTCCATCTTGGTCGGATGCACGTTGACATCCAGCTCACTGAAAAATGTGAAGTAAAGCACTGTAAACGGATACTGATGCTGCATTAGAAAGTTCTTGTAGGCCTCCTCGATTGCACGTGACAATATATTGCTCTTTACATACCTGCCGTTTATGAAATAATTCTCATAATTTCTGTTGCCCCTCGTGATAACAGGCTTTCCTATAAAGCCCTCCACCTTAAAGTATTCACATTCATGCTTCACCTCAAGCAGTGATGACGATATCTCGCGGCCGAATATATGGTATATGATATCCTTTCTGTTGCCGTTTCCGGAGGTATGAAGCTTTGTCTGGTTATTGTTTATGAACTTAAACGATATATCAGGATGAGAAAGCGCAAGCTTTTCAACCATATCGCTTATGTAGCTGCCCTCTGTCTGTGCTGTCTTTAAGAACTTACGTCTTGCCGGAACATTATAAAACAAATCCTTTACTATGAAGGTAGTACCGTCCGGAGCACCGATTTCCTCGTTGGAAAGCTCCTTCGAGCCTTCAATCACATATCTGGTGCCGGTGAGCTCATCGTAGGTTTTTGTGATAAGCTCAACGCGGGCAACCGCCGAGATGCTTGACAGTGCCTCACCTCTGAAGCCGAGAGACTTTACAGTGAGTAAATCCTCTGCCGAGCGGATTTTACTTGTGCTGTGACGGTAAAATGCAACTGCAACCTGTTCTCTTTCAATTCCGCATCCGTTGTCGGTGATACGGATGAATGAGATTCCGCCCTCCTTTATCTCGACAGTAATGGCTGTGGAGCCTGCATCTATGGCATTTTCCACCAGCTCCTTTACCACGGAGCACGGACGCTCAACAACCTCTCCTGCAGCTATTTTATCTATTGTTTCCTGATTTAATATGGCAATATTTGGCATTTTAATCCTTTCTACCAGCGGTTTTTAACCTTGTTCTGGAGCTGATACAGCTTGTTTAACGCATCAAGTGGTGTCATGTTGCCTATGTCTATGCTTCGAAGCTCATCAATTATGTCATCATCCTTAACTGTGTCGAAAAGTGAAATCTGTGTCATATCAACCTCGTCAAGATGCTCCTTTTTATGCTTGTGACCAGTGTCAACGGATATGCTTTTTACAGTATCTGTGATATCATTTGCAACAAGCTGCTCTGCGATTTCCTTGGCACGCTCTATGACTGAATCCGGCAGACCTGCAAGCTTTGCAACCTGTATACCATAGCTTCTGTCAGCTCCGCCCTTTACGATTTTTCTTAAGAAAACTATATCATCGCCCTTTTCCTTTACAGCGATGCAATAGTTATTTACACTGTCAAGCTTGCCCTCAAGCTCGGTGAGCTCGTGATAATGGGTTGCAAAAAGCGTCTTTGCTCCGAGGAGCTTTGGATTACTTATATGCTCTACAACTGCCCAGGCGATGCTTAGTCCGTCAAATGTACTCGTGCCTCGCCCAATCTCATCGAGAATGAGCAGGGATTTGGCGGTCGCATTCCTTAGTATATTTGCCACCTCGTTCATCTCAACCATAAATGTACTCTGGCCGCTTGCAAGGTCGTCAGATGCGCCGACTCGCGTGAAGATACGGTCTACAATACCGATATTTGCAGTTTGTGCAGGTACAAAGCTTCCAATCTGTGCCATGAGAACGATAAGTGCTGTCTGTCTCATGTAGGTGGATTTACCGGCCATGTTTGGCCCTGTGATGATTGAGATTCTGTTTTTGTGCTGATCCAGATATGTATCGTTTTCTATAAACATGTCATTTGTAATCATTTTTTCAACTACAGGATGACGTCCGTTTTTTATGTCTATTATTCCGCTTTCATTTATCTTTGGCTTGCAGTAATTATTCTGGCTGGCAACAAGAGCAAGCGAAGCAAAAACATCAATCTGTGCTATAGCTCTGGCTGTTTTCTGAATCCTTGAAACATTGCAGGAAATCTGTTTTCTTACATCACGAAACAGCTCATACTCAAGTGATGTGAGCCTGTCTTCAGCTCCAAGGATGGTATCCTCAAGCTCCTTAAGCTCCGGTGTGATGTAGCGCTCGGCATTGGTGAGTGTCTGCTTTCTCACGTAATAATCCGGAACCATATCCTTGAAGGAGTTTGTGACCTCAAGGTAATATCCAAATACCTTGTTATACTTGATTCTTAAGTTTTTGATGCCGGTTTTTTCACGCTCACCGGCTTCAAGCTCAGCAAGCCATGTCTTTCCCTTGGTTTTTGCGTCTCGAAGACGGTCAACCTCCTCGTTGTAGCCAGCTTTTATGATATCTCCGTCACGCTGTGAGATAGGCGGCTCATCCTCAATGGATGAAAGTAAAAGCTCATATATATCCTTAAGCTCGTCGAACTCTTCATTAATCTCATCGGTAAGCTCACACGGTATGTCTGAAAGCTGCTGCTTTATTGGTGGAAGCATTTTTAAAGAATCCCTGAAGGCTATAAGGTCGCGCGGATTGGCTGACTGGTAGGTGATTCTTGTGATGAGACGCTCAAGGTCATAAATAGGATTAAGGTATTCCCTGATTTCATCTCTTGTGATTTCGTTTGCATTAAGTGCTTCGATAAGCTTCTGGCGCTTTATTATCTCTGCCTTTTCGATAAGAGGCTGCTCGACATAGGTGCGAAGCAGTCTTGCTCCCATAGCCGTACGTGTCTTATCGAGTACCCAAAGCAGTGAGCCTCTCTTTTGCTTTTCACGAAGGGTATCTACAAGCTCCAAATTACGTCTTGATGAGCTGTCTATTATCATATATTTGCCTATTGAGTACGGATGAAGCTCAAGTATATTGTCGAGCGAGTTCATCTGCGTCTCATAAAGGTACTTTAACAGGGCGCCGGCAGCTATGACTCCACTCTCATAATCCTCAAGCCCCAGAGCATTTATTGTCTGTACATGGAAATGTGAAAGCAGTGTCTCATTTGCAAGACCATCAGAAAAATACCATGAGTCGAGTGCTGAAACAGTGATTGACAGCCTGTTTTTCATATCGTCAACATCTATTCCGCTCATGTAGAAGGCTTCATTACATATGATTTCCGATGGATTAAATCTGCTCACCTCATCTAACAGCTTTCTTTCCGTATCCACCTCTGTCGTAAAAAAATCACCTGTTGTGACATCACAGGTCGCTATGCCGTATTTGTCCTCAGTGTATACAATCGACATTATGTAATTGTTTTTTGCTTCATCTAAAGAAGCCATATCAGTGTTTGTGCCAGGTGTCACAACACGGATTACCTCTCGCTTTACGATTCCCTTTGCCTGCTTTGGATCCTCCATCTGTTCACAGATAGCTACCTTGTGACCGTTTGATACGAGTCTGTTGATATATGAGTCTGCCGCGTGAAACGGTACTCCACACATAGGAGCTCTTTCTTCAAGTCCGCAGTTTTTGCCGGTGAGTGTAAGCTCAAGCTCCTTTGAAACCATTATCGCATCGTCAAAAAACATCTCATAGAAGTCTCCTAAGCGATAAAATAAAATACAATCCTTATATTGTTCTTTTGTCTGCAGATAATGCTGCATCATTGGTGATACTTCTGCCACGAATATTTCCTCTCTTTACGTGTATAAATATTATTCATGTGTATAAATATTATTTAAAATCCGGCCTATATTTTTTAATAATTGCTTCTGCGACCTTTATGCCGTCGATTGCCGCAGATGTAATGCCTCCTGCATAGCCTGCGCCCTCTCCGCAAGGGTATACACCCGAGATGTTGCTCTCAAAGGATTCATCTCTTTTTATGCGAAGCGGAGAAGATGTGCGTGTCTCCATACCGGACAGAATTGCATCTTTTCTGTCAAAACCATGTATCAGATGACCAAAATGTTCCATTCCAAGCTTGAACGACTGCTCCATGTCAGCGTTCATCAGTCCGTTCAGCTTTGCAAAGATGGTGTTTCCCTTTGTACAGGAGCCAAAATCACCGTATGCTGTTGTTAATCTGTCATCACAGAAATCACCGAAAAGCTGCTGTGGTATTAAACCATTGCCTCGCTTATAATTTTCTGTTTCAAGCTTTTCCTGATATCTCACTCCGGCAAGGGCATCATCTGCTCCGAAATCCTTCGGCGAAACAGATACTATGATGGCACTGTTCGCATTTTTGCTGTTTCTGTCGTGATAACTCATGCCGTTAACCACTGTGTGATTTTCGGTTGACGATGAGTTGACCACATATCCTCCCGGACACATGCAGAATGAATAGACTCCTCTGCCATTCGGAAAGTTGGATGTGACCTTGTATGGGCTTGGCGGAAGTATGATTTTCTTTTGAATACCATACTGTGATTCATCTATCATGCGCTGCGGATGCTCAACGCGAAAGCCAACTGCAAAGCTCTTGCACTCCATATCAAAGCCTTTGTTGTAAAGCATATCAAATGTATCTCTGGCGCTGTGTCCGAGTGCCAGAACGCATACATCTGTCTTTATCTCACTATTACTGTTACTGTCAGAATCCGTGTAAACACTTAATAGCTTTTTGGAAACTATGTCAAGATTGTTTACACAGGTGTCAAATACAAATGTAGCCCCCTTGTCAACCAAGAACTCGCGCATGTTGACAATTACTTCTGAAAGCACATCAGTACCAATATGTGGCTTGTTGTCATAAAGTATGGACGGATCTGCCCCAAAGCGCACAAATGTCTCAAGCACAAGACGATTCCTGCCCGAAGGATCCTTTACGGATGTATTCAGCTTGCCGTCTGAAAAGGTTCCGGCACCGCCCTCACCAAACTGTACATTGCTTTTGGGATTAAGTATGCCGCTCTCCCAGAATTTTTGAACATCGCAGGTTCTTTTCTCAACCCGGCTGCCACGCTCGATAACTATCGGGCGAAAACCTGCCTCTGCCAATATATATGCACAAAACAGGCCGGCAGGACCTGCCCCTGCAATAACAGGTCGCCTGTCAAGCGGTATATGGCCGCATGCAGGTATCATGTACTCTTTTTCTTTATATATGAGCACAGACGAGCTGGCTGCTCTTTTTACAATTGCTTCTTCGCTATTTTTTGTATCATCTAGCTCTACAGCAACTGAATATGTATAGAACAGCTCAGGCTTTTTACGCGCGTCAAGTGATTTTTTTAATATGCGGTATGTGAAGCCTGTCTTGGCATTGAGCTTAAGCATTTTTATTATTTTCTTTTTTAATGCCTCATCACTGTGCGTGACGGGGAGCTTTATCTGGTTAATTTTAATCATTTACTGCATTTCTCCTGCTATATATCCACTTGTCCATGCCCACTGCAGATTGTAGCCACCGCATATGCCGTCCACATCAAGCAGCTCGCCGCAAAAGTAAAGCCCCGGATGGATTTTGGACTCCAATGTACGTACATCTATTTCCTTTGTATATATGCCGCCTGCACACACCTGTGCAAATTCGGCTCCTCTTGGCTTTTTTACCGAAACGGCTGTATGCTTTATTGAGCGGGTGAGACTTTTACAATCATCATCTGTCAACAGCCTTCCCTTTTTGTCAGGAGATACACCTGATTTGTGTATCAGCTCAAGAAGAAGCTTATTGTTTAAAAGTCCGTTAAGCATCTCATTTAACGAGCGGTTGTCTGTCGTTGTAATGCTTCTGTCTTTTATGTATCCATTAAGCTCATCATCACTAAAAGCCGGCAAAAAGTCAATTATCACCTCGACCCTTTGACCTTTATCGAGGGCTCTTGACATAAGACTTGAAATCTGAAAAACCGGGATGCCTGAGATGCCATAGTCAGCTAACTGCAGCTCCCCTGTATTTTGCTCTGTCATTTGGCCGTCTATCACGGAAGCGACAGTGGCATCGCACCTGACACCTGTGATTTTTTTGAAATTAAGACCATCACAGCTAAAGCCGCAAAGCGCGGGTAATGGCTTTTGGATATGATGGCCGAGAGCTTCTATCTGTCGAAACAGGCTTCCGTCACTTCCAAGCTTCGGGGAAGCCGTAAGGCCACACGCTATGATAAGCTTTTTGGACTTAAAGCTGCCATTGTCTGTTTGGATGCAGTAACCGACCATGTCATCTGCTTTCTTATTAGATGCCAGATTTGCAGCAGAATTTGTGTCATCAGCTGTAATCCTTGCAGCCTTGATTTCTGTAATACTAATGCCTGTTTTCACATCCACATGAAGCCTCATAAGCTCCATTCGAAAGGCTGCCACAACAGATGCTGCCTGTCTTGAATTTGGATAAATGTAGCCTGCATTGTCATATGCAGGTATTCCAAGTTCTTTAAAAAAACGTATTGTGTCTGCATAATTAAATTGCGACAACCCGTTTTTAATCAGTGCTTTACTACCGTGGAATTTGTTTACGGACATATCAGTGTTTGTAAAATTACATCTGCCGTTTCCTGTTGCAAGTATTTTCTTTCCTATATCATCCTTGTGCTCTAAAAGTGCCACGCGTGCTCCCTTTGATGCAGCAGCTGCTGCCGCCATCAGCCCGGATGCACCGGCACCTATTATAATTACATCGTACATATTCTTTCCCCTAACTGATTTATTTTAACATTAACTTGAATAGCTTTCAAGAAAATCGTACAAATCAGTTTCGTTAAAAAAGTAGAGTCCGTTTGTAACCTTATTTTTTGCTTCATCGGGCAGCTCTTCAAAATACACGCCTGTGTCAAAGTATTTTTCACTTGCAGTGGCGTTGTATACAGACAGCATTCCGGAGTCATTTTTGATGCAGTATTTTGCATTCTTAGCCTCATTTGATGTCAGAAGGCTTTCTTTTTCATTTTTTTCTTCTTTATCATTTTCATTGCTTTGTGCAATTATCGCAGCCTTGTCTGCTGCTCTTTGCGTATTGATTTTTTCTATTATAACAAGTGCAAGAAGAATTACAACAATAGTTAAAAAACAGATACTGATTTTGCTTTTCATATTATCACCTCAAAATCAGTATCTGTAAATTTTTGTTATTTATTCAATTTTATAATAAATGACATTTTTTTGCCACTTTTATGATAAGTGTGCCCTTTGGAAAATGTCTAAGCTCATCCTCAGTCAGTCCTTTGAGTAAAAGCAGCGCCACTGCATATGAGATAACCGCAATGATTGCAGCAAGAATGAAGGCAATAATCTCAATATGACAGACCTTGTAAAGTATAAAGTATACTATATACGAAATAACTCCCATTATGAGCGAGCTTATGGCCGGTATGATAAAGGTCTTTTTTATTTCCTGCTTAAAGCCGCTGTACTTCTTTAAAGCCATGCTGTTCATAAAGCACATGAGCAATGCAAAAAACGTATTGGCAAGCACAACTGCATGTATATTGAGTCTGAATATGAGCATAAGCAGTATGAGTACTATGACATGCGCTACAATGGATATCGCAGCGTTGATTACAGGAACCTTGAGCCTGTCAATTCCCTGCAGCAGTCCGTTGGACAGAGTGGAAAGCGAGTAAAATACTACCGCAACCGCACCAACATACATCATAAATGATGCCTCAGCATTTGTTGCACGGGTGCTTGAGAACAGTATATTAAATATAGGCAGTCCAAACACGGCAAGCCCTACTGCACATGGGAATGCGACAACCATGATAAAGCGTGTGGAAAGATTAATCTGTCCTCTCACTGCCTCCATATCGTCCCTGTGATATGCGCCTGTAAGAACCGGCACAAAGGATGCTGCCATAGCTGATGCTATGGATATAGGCACATTGATTAAAAGTTTGTACTTTCCGGTGTATACACCCCACCATACGTCTATATCATTCTGAGTGTATCCCTGAAGCAGTGCAACCTGCTTGAATATACCCTGGTCTATGATGCCACTGATATTGTATATAGTAGTACTTAAAAGCACCGGAATAACCGTAATTACAAGAATCTTCATTGTGTAGCCAAATGAGCTCACCCTGACATTTCGTTCTCTTTTCATCTGCCTCTTGAACACCTTCATATAGATGGCAAAGATAAATACTACAAATAAAAGAGCCGCTACAGAGCCAAGCACTGTTCCAAGTGTACCACCGGCTGCACCATATGCAGCGGCATAGTGCTCCTTGTCACCAAGCACTGCGCCAATCCTTGTACCTGTACGGTATAGCACATATGCAGCCCATACACTGACTATGGCATTTACTATCTGCTCTATTATTTGTGAGACGGCACTCGGCATCATGGTTCCCAGTCCCTGGAAAAAGCCTCTGATGACACCGAGCACTGCAACTACCAAAAGCCCCGGAGCCAGTACTCTTAAAGCAAAAATACTGTATGGTGTGTTAAGAAGCGTTGTTGCAAAAAAATTGCCACCAAAAAACAGTATGAGTGCAACCGTTGTGCCACTGATGGTTGCAAAAAGCAGAGCACACTTCAGTATCTGATACGTCGCAGTCCGCCTCTTTTTTGCCATCTGGGCTGAAACCATCTTTGATACGGCAAGTGGTAAGCTGTATGATGATATAATCAGCATGACATTATATATTTCAAAGGCTGTGGAATAATAGCCGATTCCGATATCGCCCAATATACGCTGCATCGGAATACGATATATGAGTCCTATTATTCTGCTTATTATAGATGCTACGGCAAGTATAGAGCCCTGTACTAAGGCATTACTTGCCCCGTTATTTTTTTTAGACATTTATAAATCCTCTGTTTCAATTGATAACCAGCTTAAATATTAGCGTGTTATACCTAAAGCGTCAAGTATTTTTCTCTGGTGCTCTTCCATTACGGCAGCCTCATCAGCCTCCATGTGGTCATATCCGAACAGATGAAGCATGCTGTGTGTAATCAGAAAGGCAAACTCTCTTTTTTCGCTGTGTCCGTATTCTACGGCCTGCTCCTTTACCTTGTCAACGGATATGATTATGTCGCCTAGCATGACCTCTCCTGTATCAGGATTGAAATCATCCTCATTCTCGTCTGAAAGGAAAGAAAAATCTCCGGGTGTTTCATATGAAAGCATCGGAAAAGACAGTACATCTGTAGGCCTGTCTATCTGTCTGTACTCCTTATTGATGGCATGTATCCCTTCATTGTCTGTCAGTGTCAAATTAACCTCCGCCTCATACGGAAAGCTCTCGTGCTCAAGTGAAGCAGAAACAACAGCTTCTGCGACCTTTTCATAATCAAAATTAAAATTGCATTCTACTTCTTTTTCGATAAAAAAACTCATTTAAGCAGTTCCTCCTTTGTAAGATAGTCTCGTATTTTTAAAAAGTGATTCATGGAAAGCCCTGATTCATCATACATTCCTGAGCTTGACAGCTCATTTAATGTCTGGATAATAAGTATCTCGTGATTCCATTCACTGTCTGCCACATCGTTTTTGATATGATCAAGCCTTACTATTAAAGCATCGACCATATGGATGAGTGCGGATTCAGGGGTCTGTGGGTGTCTTAGCTTGCCATAGTACTCATAGAGTATATTGGTCAGCTTTTCAGGAAAATGCATGGCTAATGCCTGTTCCACTCCTTCCATGACGCTTTTATGCCTCTGCCACTGCCCTATGCGGTAATAAAAGCCTCCTGCTGCACATAGCGCTGTGTCCAGTCCTGCAGCCTTTGCAGCCTTTATGGCAATCGTCGATACGAAATTGCCATGATTGTATTCAGAGAAATTGTTCTTTTTAAGCTGCTTTACAGCAGGAAAATCCTCCTCTATTATTGCTATAAGCCTGTCATTTGTTTCATCAGTGCTAAGTGGCTTAAATACCCTGGCACAAATGATGCCGATAAGCGAAACAATCATGCCGCTTACAGCTCCGGCAATAATAACGGAAACAGAAAACTCCTTTGTTGACATATAATAGAATATGCCCGGTGTCACAATGCTCATACTGATTGTGATCAGATATATACATATCTGAAGCTTGTCCTCCTTTAGCATCTTTGCAAGGATAGCACCTGTGATTACAAGAAGCAGCTCACATACGAGCTCAAAGCAGTCGCCGGATACAGTGATTGAAAGCAATATACAAAAATAAGTACCGCTTATAAAAGCCAGAAACTCATTGCCAATCAGACAAAGCAATATAGGAAAAATCATCACCGGCCTGCTGTACAGTGGCATAAAACCGCTTATGATACACACTACAGAGCAAATGATAAACGCAAACGTAAACCTAAGATAATCAGTTCTTGAGTTGTTCGACAGCTGCAGTGTGTTCCGCTCGTACTCAAGCTCAAATAAAAGCAGCATATAAAATATGATATCTAAAAAACCCATGCATATCCACTCATCCGGATATACATCACCAAGCAGACACAGCACAAATGAAAGAGCTAAGATTGATATAAAAATTGATATTAGTGATACAACCCTTCTCAATTGCTCTTCCTCTGCTTTCTTACAGTCTTTGCAGTCTGCTTATTTTCATAATCATCATATGCCTGAACGATTTTTTGTACAAGCGGATGACGCACGACATCTTTGCTTGTCAGATTGCATATGCCTATATCATCTATTTTTTTAAGCACTCTAAGTGCCACATCAAGCCCTGATTTTGCTCCGGGTGCAAGATCCTTTTGTGTCGCATCACCTGTCACGACAACCTTTGAGCCAAAGCCGATTCGTGTAAGAAACATCTTCATCTGTGCAGGAGTTGTATTCTGTGCCTCATCAAGTATGATAAATGCATTGTCAAGTGTACGGCCTCTCATGTACGCAAGAGGAGCCACCTCAATAAGGCCCTTTTCCATGTTGCGCTGGAAGCTCTCAGCTCCCATTATCTGATAAAGAGCATCGTACAACGGTCTCAAATATGGGTCAATCTTGCTCTGCAGATCTCCCGGCAGAAAGCCAAGCTTCTCGCCTGCTTCAATCGCAGGACGTGTCAGAATAATACGGCCCACCTGCTCATTTTTAAAAGCTGTTATAGCCATTGCCATGGCAAGATAGGTCTTTCCTGTTCCGGCAGGACCCATGCCAAACACAATCATCTTTTTCCTGATTGCATCGACATATTCCTTCTGGCCTATGGTTTTTGGCTTTACAGGCTTGCCATTTATTGTGTGACAAATGATATCCTTGTCAATCTCAACAATCTCACTGCCTCTATGCTCCTCTAAAAGTGCAAGTGCATAGTTTACGTTCTGCTCTGTAATGACGTTGCCTCTCTCAGCCAGCGCAATGAGCTGCTCGAACACCTCTTTTGCTGTCTCTTATACACATCTCCGAGCCCACGAGACGGAGCTACATCTCG
>ENA-OYDK01000119-OYDK01000119.1-human-gut-metagenome-genome-assembly--contig:-NODE-119-length-13459-cov-7.757237_pt1 | contig 13459 bp, 9 predicted proteins | sample MGYA00243549_ERZ652903 | MGnify/ENA primary metagenome ERZ652903 (study PRJEB26926, sample SAMN06164813) | human gut metagenome | biome: ENVO:00009003; feature: ENVO:2100002; material: ENVO:00002003... | reverse complement strand
TATTCGTCGGCAGCGTCAGATGTGTATAAGAGACAGGTTCCCGGAGGTCCCACGAGCAGGAAGTAATCCTGTGCCTGCTTGGCACGGAGAATGATGTCGTCCAGTACATCATCGTAATGTCTGGTTAATGTAAGCGAGGCATCTCTTTGCGGAGCACGCTGTCCCAGCAGCAGGTCGCGCTTCTCCTTGGGTGCACAGATAAACTGGTGCAGGTTGCGGATGCTTCCGCCTGTCGATGCATCGCTCGTTCCATGTTCTATGGCGTAAGGCAGATTCATCTCGAAGATATCGGCATTCTGCTGTCCGTCGGTGAGATGCACCACAATCTCATCGCTGTGAATCTCCTGCAGTACACCTTTATATAATATAGCCTTTCTCACATCGGGTTCTTCCTTCAGCTTGTAGGTATAGAGATATACCATGTCGCCGATGCGGAAGTTGGGCAGGAAGTCTTTTCCCTGGTCGGGCACGCTCAGGATGATGGTATCATATCCGCTTCCTGCGCTGCTCTGTTCCTTTCGGATGATGTGCAGGTCGGTATAGATGTTGCCCGCATCTTTCTTTTCGGCGAGTGGCATGGTCCAGAGGTCGGAACTGGATGTGTTCGTTCCTTCCTGTGCGCCCACCTTGCTGATCATCTGTTCCCGCAACACGAAGGTCATCATGCGGCAGAAGTAAGCCTCCTCTAATGGGGTGAGGTTGTGGAGCGGACTGGTGATGGCTTCTATCTGCGGCTTCAGATACTTGTTGTAGAAGAAGTCCTGTGTGCCTGCTACATTGAGCACATCGGGTGTAAACTCGTTGAGTGCGTGTTCAAAACCTTCCTTGGCTATCTCGAAAGAGGCGGCTACCAGCTGGTTGCGGTAAGTGATGGCTTCCTGGAAGAGTTTGTGGTAATACGCCACCACCATCAGTCCGTCTTGCGGCTGATACTTGGAATAGAGCAGACGGATATTCACGCGGTCGTTGCTCAGCTTGAAGTTGTGCTGCAATACGCCATAGTAGAGCAGTAGCTGCACATAGTGGGGCTCCAGCTGATAACTGTGATACCCCGGATTAACCTGATGGGTTTCGATATTCATGTTGCGTCCCGATTTCTGCTCCACCAGCAGTTTGCAGTCGGTGGTCATCAGGTCCACACGTCCCTGTATGCCGAGTGCTTCGCAGACGAACGAAGGTTCGAGGATGGCTTTCTTCCTGTCGTAAAGACTTTCGCCGCGGAAGGCTGACATCTGTGCCTGCGATGCGGTGCGGGGAAAGAGAATATCCACTACCTGCTGCAGATTGAATGCCTGCTGGTTGGCATCGGTATAGAATTTCTTGGCATCAAACCAGGGACAGGTGCAGAACTCCAGTGCTTTCTCCCTGAAATTCGTCTTTATGGTTTCGTTCATCTGGTATTTGCCGTTTGTATTGATGATGTCATCCAGCGCAGCACCGGCAAAGTTACCGAGCAGGGTAGCCTGGGTGTTGGCGCGGGGCTTCATCTGGTTCAGCAGATAGAGCAGGGGATGATGACCGAAAGCCGTGAAGCAGGTGGCAATGCTACTGATATCTACCAGATAATCGGGTTCTACCACGATGAGTCGGGGAGTGATGACGGGCTGTTTCACCTGACAGTCGAGCAGGTTGAGCTGCATACCTTCCTTCAGGATATCCCAGAGATAGGTATGGTCGATATGGTTCTCTTCATCTTTCAGTTGAACGAGATATTCCTCTTCGTCAGCATCCTGGTCAATATCCACGCGGATGAAATCGCTGTCCCAGTTCTTCACGATGCAGCGGATGCGGCGGTTGTTGATTTCCAGTCCTTTCTGATAAGGGCGGTTGGTATGGGGAATGAGCACGTTCAGCTCGTGGGGAACATCCACTCCGAATACGGCAGAGATGAAGATGGCTAGGGCACGTGCATCATATTTCAAATCTTCGCTTGAGAGCGGTTCCTGCGAATTACTGTGCCGGCGCATGGTCTGGATGGCAATCTTGTCTGCCACCTTGATGCCGTGAGCCTTACAGAGATAATCTACCTGGGAGAAAAGGTTACCGAAAGCCTGTTTCGTTTCCTTTACTCCTTCGTGGCAGCAGAGGATGAGCGTATCGTGCATCATCTTGTTGCGTGTCTTCGGCTCCAGTTCGGGGAGTATCAAAAGTTCTCTTACCCTAAGGAAGAGTTCTGCGGCGCTGATATTGTTTTGATTCATAGGCTACAAAGTTACGAAAATTATAACTACTCTTATAATAAAGGTATTTATAATTATTGATAATTAACTGTTGAACAGGAATGCGTATTTAAGGAAATTTAGGGCGTTCGTGCAAAAAAATGTAGTAAAGTGTCGGATATTCGTGCGAAAAAGTGTATCTTTGCAGCAAAAGTACTAAAAAATAATGCATGAAATGCTTGCCGTATCATTTCTTTTTTGTATATTTGTAGCCCCCAATTGAAAGAAGGGGTATTATTAATCTAAAAATATTAAGCAATGACAAAGGAAGAATTGATGCATAGAGCCATTGAGCTCTCAAAGAATAGCGTGAAGACGGGTGGCGGACCTTTTGGTGCTGTGATTGCCAAGGATGGTATTATCATCGCTGAGGCTTCCAACAGTGTAACCATCGACCTCGACCCTACGGCTCATGCCGAAGTGAACTGTATCCGACAGGCTACCCGCAAATTGAAGACCTTCAATCTGGAAGGTTGCGAGATCTATACCTCCTGCGAGCCTTGCCCGATGTGCCTGGGTGCCATCTATTGGGCACATCTCGACCGTATCTATTATGCCAACGACCGGAAGGATGCGGCAAAGATAGGTTTCGATGATGAGTTTATCTACGAGGAGATAGACCGCAAGATAGAAGACCGCCACAAGCCGATGATTGCCCTGATGCGCGATGAGGCGCTCGGTGCTTTCCGCATGTGGGAGGAAAATGCGGAAAAGACGGAGTATTAATTAATAAGATAAAAAGGGAAGGTTGCACGGAATATGAACAGCAGCCTTCCTTTTTTCGTAGATTCTTCTTGTATTCTATCATGCGGGATAGAGAAAAATGGAGAAAAGGAACGATTTCTCAGATTTTCTTTGTAATTTTGTCGCCAAATTCAGAAAAGACCCTGAATTGATGGATAATGGAATTTCTCTAATTATTATGACGACAATGGAACAGTCAATAGAAAATCTCTACAAATTAGACGGCAGAGTGCCCATAGGTAAAGCACTCCCATTTGGTCTTCAGCATGTGCTGGCGATGTTTGTCAGCAATATTGCGCCAATCATGATTCTCGCTGGTGCGATAGGTTTGGACAGTTCGGTGAGCGCCGTGCTTATCCAGAACTGTATGGTTATCGCCGGTATCGGTACCTTGGTGCAGCTTTATCCGGTATGGCGTATCGGTTCTCGCCTTCCTATCGTGATGGGTATCTCCTTCACCTTCCTTTCGCTCGCCATCGCCATTGCCGGTGCTCATGGTATGGGTACTTTGATAGGCGCTGTCATCATTGGTGGTCTGGTAGAAGGAACACTCGGACTTTTCGCCAAGTATTGGATCAAGCTCATTCCGCCTGTAGTAGCCGCTACCGTGGTAACAGCCATTGGTTTCTCGCTCCTTCCTGTTGGTGCCAACTCTTTTGCGGGTGGTCAGGGTGCTGCTGATTTCGGTAGCATGAACAACTGGGTTGTGGGTTCTGTCACTTTGCTGGCTTGTCTGCTTTGTCAGATTTTCGTCAAGGGTTTCTTGCGTTCACTCTCTGTATTGGTAGGACTGCTGGTAGGTTACATTCTGGCGCTGTTTATGGGAATGATAGATTTCAGCGGACTTTCTGGTCTCTCTATCGTAGCTTTGCCAAAGCTTCTTCCATTCACTCCTGAATTCAATATCGGTGCTATTCTCTCGGTGGTAGCAGTATATCTGGTTTCTGCCACAGAGACGATTGGTGATACTTCTGCGCTCTGCAACAGTGCGTTGAAGCGTGATCCTAAGACTAAGGAGATGGGTGCGGCAGTCTGCTGCGATGGTTTCGTCAGTTCGGTTTCCGGTCTTTTCGGTTGTACTCCTATCACTTCTTTCAGTCAGAACGTAGGTTTGGCAGCGATGTCGGGAGTGGTGAACCGCTTTACTATTGCCATGGGTGCCATTATCATGATTATCGGTGGTATCTTCCCAGCTATCGGTTATGTATTGACTACGATTCCTCAGGCTGTATTGGGCGGCTGTACCATCATGATGTTCGGTAGCATCCTCTTTGCCGGTTTCGGCATGATGGCGCGTACCGGCTTCTCTCAGCGCAACATGGTCATCGTGAGCCTCTCGCTCAGCGTAGGTCTCGGATTCACATCTGCAACAGGTATGTTCAACATCTTCCCAGAGATTGTACGCACCGTTTTTGCAGATAACTGTGTGGCAGTAGTCTTCCTGCTCGCCGTTATCCTGAACCTCGTGTTGCCGAAGAATCTGGATAAGGCATAAGAATCAAAGATTTTTATAGATAAAAAGGTGCAACTCACAAGTAAGAAAGTGAGTTGCACCTTTTTTGCTATAAACTATTAACTAAATCACTGTCCTCCCAGTCTTTCGAAGAAGGTGATGATTTCTTCGAAGGTCTTGAATTCATCGCTGCCGTATTCTATCGTCGTACCCATGAAACCATCGCATGGGCTAGGGTCGATGAAGTAATCGCCGTAGAGCAGGTTCTTCTGGTTGCAGAAGATGATGTGGTTGTAGGCTGGGGTAGAGAGGTATTCCTCCACCCAAGTCTGTACCTTCGCCATGTATTCATGGTCGTTGGTTGGCGCTGGGGCTACGATATATACGTTGTAATGCTCTATCAGCATTTCGTAAGCCTTGTGCATCGAGCTGGTTGCCTTCATGTAACTGTCGTGCAGGGCATCGAAGTCGATGTATACGATAGGGCGCTCCTTGCCGTTCTGCTTGTCGTCAATCCAGCGGATAACCGGACAGAGATAGTGGAATGCTACCTTGTCGATAAGTCGGTGCTCGCCATGGAATGGGATGGCGAGTGGATAGTGCTCATGGAAGAGGTCGAAGGTATGGACCAGCGGATCAGCATCGCCGAAGAGACCGTAAACACGTTGCTGTTCCTCGGGAGTAATGTCCTGGAAGCAACGCTCGGTAAAGTCACGGTATTCCTTGATGAGGCCTTTGGTAACCAACAGTTCGTTCACTCCGTCCTTTCTCGGGTTCTGGAATTCCTGCTTGCCGGTCATGCTGCTCATCGTATTGCCCATCTCGAAGGCAGGGTTTACGAGGATGCGGTCGAATCCTTTCAGCAGTTCGGTATACATGCCTCCCATCGAGGTACCGATGATGAGGTCGGGCTTCTCAGTCTCCGCCATCTTCTGCAGCATCTCTATGGCCTCTTCCGGATGTACCGGGATGTCTTCAGCCAGGAGGGTGGCATTCGGCATCAGTTCCTGCAACATCTTTACGGTGCCGCTCTGTGCAGAAGAGAGGAAACCGTGAACATACATGATTTTCTTGCCCGCCATGAGGTCGGGGAATTGTTTGATATATGGATTCATATTCTTATAGTTTTATAGGGGGTATCATATCATGCTCCCTGAACATCTTATTCATTTCTGCTGCAAAATTACGCTAAATTGCAGACAAAACAAAATTATTGGGCGATAAACTTCCTTGTTTGCGAAAAAAGTAGTAATTTTGCACCCAATAATCATATTAAAGTTCAAGTCATAATGGATTTACTGAAAGAAAGAATTATGCAGGAGGGCAGATGCTTTCCTGGTGGAATCTTAAAAGTAGACAGCTTTGTAAACCATCAGATGGATCCTATTCTGATGATGGACTTAGCTAAGGAATTCGTGCGCCTTTTCAAGGATATCAAGTACAACAAGATTGTTACTATTGAGGCTTCGGGCATCGCACCTGCCATCATGGTAGGTTATCTGACCAATCTTCCTGTTGTATTTGTGAAGAAAAAGCAGCCTAAGACTATGGAGGGTATGATTACCTCTGTGGTTCACTCTTTTACAAAGGACCGCGATTATACGGTTTGTGTGAGCAACAGTTATCTTACTTCTGAGGACCATGTTATCTTTATCGATGACTTCCTTGCCAATGGTAATGCGTCTAAGGGCGTGATGGACCTTTGCGAGAAGGCTGGTGCCAAGATTGAGGCGATGGGTTTCATCATCGAGAAGGCTTTCCAGCATGGTGGTGACTTCCTGCGCAAGGAGGGAATCCGTTATGAGGCGCTCGCTACCGTAGAGAGCCTGGACGATTGCAAGATTGTCTTGAAGTAAAACATCTTATTATATATATTAAAAGCCGCCTGTAATAGGGCGGCTTTTTTATTTGATAATGTCGGCAGCATAGATTCCCATCGCCTTGTAGCCTGCAGGATTCGGGTGGAGCCAGTCGTTGCTGGCATATTCCCGCTTCATCCTTCTGTCATCATTCGGGTCTTGAAGCAGCTTGGCGAAGTCTAGAATGCCATCTGCTTTCTTTGCCTGACTTCGAATCCAGTCGTTTACATAGAGTCGGGCTGCTTCGTGGAAATGGCTGTAGTAGCCGGCACCCTTGAAAGGCGTGATGGTGCCCAGATAAACTTTCATCTTCCGGGCCTTCGCCTTCCTCATCATTCCCTGTATGCTCTCTATAATCTGGCGGGCTACCGTCTCGCTGTTGCCGCTCTTGGCAGCACCTATGTCGTTGATGCCTTCAAAGATAATTACCTTCTTTACGCCGCTCTGCATCAGAATGTCTCGGTCGAAGCGTTCCTTGGCGAGTGCCCCGAAACCGCCCGGCACGGTTACGCGGTTGTTGCCGATGCCCAGGTTCAGTACACCCTGGTTGGTTATCTTATGTTTCAGCTGCAGCATCTCCGACATAACATCCGGCCACCGGTTCTGGGCATTATCCGTAGAACATTTGCCGTCGGTGATGGAGTTGCCCATGATGGCGATGGCGCTCATGTTGGTGCTCATCGTATACACATCGATACCGCTGATGTTGTACCAGTGGTTCTCGCGGAAAGCCTTTTCGAAGTTGGAGTGGGCATTGGTTACTCCTTTCATGATATAAGAGGTGGTACGTGAGCCCATGTGAACGGTAGGCACATCGGGAGCCGAGGTGTAGTTGATGGTGATGGCTACGCGCTCCAGATTCTTGAGATTGAACTTCAGGGCATCGCTCACTATCTGTCTGCCGGCAGGGATAGTAGCCTTGTAGCTGTTGCCGAACTTGAAGTATTGAGCCGATTTGGCATCAATCTTGAAGGAGTCTTTGGCGTGGGCGATATAGATGGAGCGTATCACTACGGGTTGCATCGAGTAGATATTGCTCAGTTTCAGTCTTATCACGTCGCCTCCCACGCTTACCTTTACTATCTGGCGAACCGAACGGTTTGTCATGTTGTTATTATAGGGCATAAACGCTTTCACCACAGTCTGCGGTGCCGTAGCCCAAGTTCCAATCCATGTTTGTGCCGCCATCTGTAGTGTGTATGTGCAGATGAAGCATAGTATCATTATAAATCTTTTCACCTTGTTGTATTTTTTAATTATAATCCTTGCGCCCGATGAGCCGTCTCGTTATGCATTATCTCATAAAAAGGGTCGATGCCATTAGAGGCACCGACCAATTCTGTTTATAATGATTTGATATTTTCTTCCGATAGCCCTGTGAATTGCATGATTTGCTCTATAGGCAGACCAGCTTGACGCATTTTTAGGGCGATGGCATTTTTTTCTTCAGTTTTACCTTCTGCTCTACCTTCTGCTCTACCTTCTGCTCTACCTTCTGCTCTGCCTTCTGCTCTACCTTCTGCATGCCCTTCTAATCTAGCGTTTCCAAGAACGTCATTTTGAATCATGATGGCATTGACATGTTCATCGTAGGCGTGCCGTTCGGCATTCGACATAGAGTAGTATTTCAGCTTCTCGCGAGCTTCTTGCAATCCTGGTGCTTTCGTGTCAGGATTGATGACTCCGTTTTTGAGGTAATCAACCCATTCCTCCAATGGAGACTTGGCAACCTTGTTGAACTCATTTACGCGCACTAGCATATAGGTTGGGAATATTTCGGCAGGCGACTTTCTCACGATTGTATCTTTCTCCTTGGTACTGATGATGAGTTGGTCTTGCGTATGCAGGCCGATAAAATTGTTTTGTCCTACATAGATATAGTCCGACCCTTTGCCAAGGTCAAAATAAAGTATACTAATGGAATATACCTTTTTTACTTCTTTGTAGGTGTTGCCGAGATTGATATGCTCGGTAATAGCCTTTGCCACCCCATAGAGTACGCGCTCCAGATAATACAGCTCACTTGTGTTCTGTATCTCCACGATGATGATGTCCCCTTTGCTATTTTTCGCCTTGATGTCAACTCTGTTAAACTTGTCGTCGGCTTCCTGTTGATTACCCTCGCTTTCCAATATGTCGATAATCTTGATAGGCTCACCGATAAACACAGTAAGGAATCCCTCAAGTACTCCAAAGTTAGCCTTCTGACGAAGCAATCGTTTGATTGCCCAATCGAATCGAATGTATTTATCTTTTAGCTCTTCCATATAGATTTCCTCCTAAAATTAATATTCGGTTGCAAAGTTACGCTTTTCTTTTGAAAGAAGCAAGGATTTTTGGGAAAATGTTTGAGTTGTAAAACTACTATTGTACTGTCAATGAGTTTATACTTGTACAACAGTAGGCTTATGGTTGTACAACTAAAGGGTATACAGTCGTACGACTAAAGGGTATACAGTCGTACGACTAAAGAGTGTGTAGTTGTATGATAAAAAGGTGTTGTCACTAGGCTCGGCAGACCTGCTGACTGCAGTCGGCAGAGCTGCTGACTAGGCTCAGCAGAGCTGCCGAGCCTAGTGGAAATCATCAAGAAGCAGTCTGCTTGAACCTCAGATACAGTCTCTCTGAACCTCAGATACAGACTCCTTAAACCTCCTAATCTATATCTTTGACCCAGCGCAGTCGTATCCTTGTGCCAGATGAGCCGTCTCGTTACGCTTATTCAGCCGCATTATTATGCTTGCTCAGCCACCTTGTTGAATTCGCGCAGCTGGTAGGCACACCTTTTTAGTATAATAAATCTAAAAATTTTTGGTTAGAACTCTACTTTCACATATCTTTGCACTTAAAAAAAGTGGCACATGTGCCATAAATTTTAAGTAGAGGCATAAATCGAAACAATAACCTAAATCTATAACGGCACCTATAACTGCTGGAGTTTTTATAGAAGAATTAAAATGGAATATACCAAAGATCTTTTCGAAAAATTACGTCGGAACGTATCTGTAGCTACGTTGGGACGTAGGAAATACTACGTCGGGACGTAATTTTTGCTGCATCGTGTTAGAAGTTTTTCGGGAAAAGTTTTGGAGTTTAGGAGATAAAGTATTATCTTTGCCATCAGATTCAAAAACGAATAATCAAACTGAGTTATGATAGTAAGACCAAAGCGCATTTATCGCAAGCGCATACCATACGGCATGCAGAATTTTGAGGATGTCATAAAAGAGGATTGTTACTATGTGGACAAGACTCCTTTCATAGAGCAAATAGAAGAATCCAACAAGTATTTCTTCTATATTCGCCCTCGCCGTTTCGGCAAGACACTTACCCTCTCCATGCTTGAGAATTACTATGACATCAACAAGAAAGACAAGTTTGATGAAATCTTTGGCAAGCTATACATCGGGCAGAATCCTACACCAGAGCATAATACATATCTCATCATCCACCTCAATTTTGCCGAAGTGGCAGCAGGATTGGATGATTATAAGGATGGACTGGACAACCATTGTCGCCTTGTATTCAATTTCTTCTGCGACATCTATGCACATATTCTTCCTGCTGGTACCAAGGAAGGATTGCAACAGGAGCCTGATGCAGTATCCAAGTTGAGGTTTCTTTGCCAGAAATGCCAGGAGGTGGGGAAGAAGATTTATCTCTTCATCGATGAGTACGACAACTTCACCAACATGATTCTCGCCCATGAGGAGCATCTCGTGAGGTATCGCAACCAGACCCACGGAGAGGGATACTTGCGCCAGTTCTTCAACACCATCAAGGGTGCGGCTGGCAATACTCTGGGCAGAGTGTTCGTCACGGGAGTAAGCCCTGTGACCATGGACGACCTGACCAGCGGATTCAACATCGGAACCAACTACTCCCTAAGCCCAAAATTCAATGAGATGACGGGCTTCACGGAAGAAGAAGTGAGAGAGATGCTGGATTATTACCGCAGCGTCCTGCCGTTCAATCACACCACCGATGAGCTGATCAAGGTGATGAAGCCTTGGTACGACAACTATTGCTTTGCCGTCAAGAGCTATGGCAAGACCACGATGTACAACTCCGTGATGGTACTCAATTTCATTAGTAACTATATAGATAATGAGTACGACATCCCCGACTCCATGGTAGAGACCAACATCCGTATCGACTATGACAAGATGCGAATGCTCATCCGCCACGACAAGGAGTTTGCCCACGATGCCAGCATCATCCAGCAGTTGGTAACCCAGGGATTCGTGATAGGCACGCTCAACGAGAACTTCCCTGCCGAGCGAATCAACGACCCAGACAACTTCCTCAGCCTGCTGTTCTATTTCGGCATGGTGACGATAGACGGAACATACAAGGGTGAGACCAAGTTCATCATCCCGAATGAGGTGGTGCGTGACCAGATGTACACCTACCTGCTCGACACCTACAAGGAGAACGACTTGGTATATGATAGATATAGCAAGGGTAAATTGGAGAGCAAACTGGCATACGATGGGCAATTCAAGCTATACTTTGAGTATATCGCCGACTGCCTGAAGAAGTACTCCTCCCAGCGAGACAAGCAGAAGGGAGAGGCTTTCGTGCATGGCTTCACCTTGGCGATGACAAGCCAGAACAAGTTCTATCGCCCTATCTCTGAGCTGGACAATGACGGCGGCTATGCCGACATCTTCCTCTCTCCGCTCTGTGACATCTACAAGGACATGGTAGATTCATATATCATCGAGTTGAAATATTGCAAGAGCCAAACCACAGATGAGCAAGTAAAAAAGCTCTTCGAGGAGGCTTCAGGTCAAATCTCTCGCTATGCGGACAGTGATATGGTCAGAGAGGCAGTAAAGACAACAAAGCTCCACAAACTGGTGGTTATCTACCGCGGAGCGGAAATGGTGGCTTGCGAGGAGATATAAAACTATTTCAACCATACAGGTCGAAAATGTTTGAGAGAGATAAAAAGAAAATTTTCGACGACATCTATTGTTTGGCCTTTCGATCTACATGCAGTGATTACAAAGTCACAATTCATTTGTGGTATTTCGGTTCAGGGGAGATTGTCCGTGTATAGACAATCTCTCCTGAGTCCATTTATGTCATTTTGGGGGAACGAGAAAATGGGAAAGTGACGAAAAGTGGTAAAACTACCACTTTTTGCTTGTAAATCATGGTGAAAGCCTTCGTTTGAGTCTTTTCAGTGACGAAAAACGGTAAGTTTACCACTTTTTGATAATAAAGTTGCGCATTCTTAGATATTTTTTGTATCTTTGCAGTGACGAAAAGTGGTAATGTTGCCACTTTTTGATAATATAGTATAATTATGGATATCAAAAGACAACAATATTTAGACCAACTAATCGCAAGCCAAAGGAATGGCTTGATTAAGATTATTACAGGTATCAGAAGATGTGGAAAGTCATATCTTCTGTTCAAGTTATTTCATGAGTATCTAAATTCGCAAGGGATTTCAGATGACCATATCATAGAGGTTGCCCTCGATGATCGTACCAATAAGGAACTGCGTGATCCAGATAATCTGTTGAAATACATCAAGGAGCAGATAACAGACAAAAATCTCTACTACATCATGCTTGATGAGGTACAGATGGTAGATGAGTTTACGGATGTATTGAATAGCTTGCTGCATATATCAAATGCAGATGTATATGTTACAGGCAGCAACTCGCATTTTCTATCGACGGATGTAGTGACAGAGTTCCGTGGTAGAGGTGATGAGATACATTTATTTCCATTGTCATTCTCTGAATACTGTGAAGGATATAAAGGGACAACAGACAATGCATGGAAAGATTATTATACATACGGAGGGCTTCCTCTTATTTTGACGCTTGATACAGATAAGAAAAAAGAAGATTATCTGAATAACTTGTATAAGAGTGTGTATCTCGTAGATGTGTTGGAACGACATAAGGTAAAAAACATGGGAGAGTTGGATGAATTGCTGCGAATTATCGCCTCTTCCATTGGTGCTCCATGCAATCCAACGAAGCTTGCCAATACATTCAAGAGTGTCAAGAATGTGGTCATTCATCATCAGACGATAAACAAGTATCTAGGTTTTTTAGAAGATGCGTTTCTTGTGGAAAAGTCCATCAGATACAATATCAAGGGGAAGAAGTATATCAACACCTTGGCAAAATATTACTTTTCGGATCTTGGAATCAGAAACGCTCTCTTAGGCTTTCGCCAGCAAGAAGAGACACATATCATGGAGAATATCATATACAATGAATTGCGTACGAGAGGATATCATGTAGATGTGGGTATGGTGGAAGTCAGAGAGCCAGACAAAAGTGGCAAGTTGATCAGGAAGCAGTTGGAGGTGGATTTTGTGGTGAATCAAGGAAGTCAGCGATATTACATCCAGTCAGCTTTCGCCATGCCAACATTAGAAAAAGAGGCGCAGGAATCTGCATCACTATTGAGAATTAAGGACTCTTTCAAGAAAATAATCATTGTGAAAGATGACATCAAGCCCAAGAGAAATGAAGATGGCATCCTTACAATTGGGCTGAAAGACTTCTTGTTAGACAAAAACAGTTTAAATTATTAATGCTTGAAATATGGAAAAGTGCCATTCAGCAGGAATGAACTAATTATAAATACCACATACATTATCTTTCCATTATAACCATATCTCTGCAAAAGAAGGTGGTACACAAAGTCAGCCGTGAGAAAAATTCTTGCGGCTGATTTTGTATTACGATTGTTCTACAGGATAGTCGCAAGAACGACAGTATATAACTCAAAAAGCGATTATCAAGAATGGAAAGAAAAAGGCTCAGGGGAGATTGTCCGTGGATAAGACAATCTCCCCTGAGCCAGTATTTACCTCAGTTCGGGATAAGAAATATTGTCATGTATTGAGGATCTTTGTTTCTCAAACATTCCATCAAAATCCGATAGGTATAAATACTATTGGCATCGTTTCTCCTTGGGATAATGTTTGAGAGAGATAAAAAAAAAGGTGTATCCCTTTGCTCATTGTGTTGAGCAATAAGGATACACCTTTTATAAAATTGATATACGTTTGTTCTGATAGGCATTAAAGTACCTTTTATTTGATGAGTCGGGGGTGTAATTTAAACTGTGTCAAGGCTTGTTCTTAACTTTTATTCCCACTCCCTGCTGGGGGCATGCCCCCAGCAGGGAAGCCTTTTCGGCTGCAA
>ENA-OYDK01000104-OYDK01000104.1-human-gut-metagenome-genome-assembly--contig:-NODE-104-length-14036-cov-6.472355_pt1 | contig 14036 bp, 7 predicted proteins | sample MGYA00243549_ERZ652903 | MGnify/ENA primary metagenome ERZ652903 (study PRJEB26926, sample SAMN06164813) | human gut metagenome | biome: ENVO:00009003; feature: ENVO:2100002; material: ENVO:00002003... | reverse complement strand
GTAGCTCCGTCTCGTGGGCTCGGAGATGTGTATAAGAGACAGATATAATATATTTACTTCAATTTCTCTGCGGCAAACTTGCCCATTGCCTCATATCCCTTTGGATTGAGATGCAGCCAGTCGTCAGAATACTCAGCCTTCAGACGCTGAGGATCTTTCGGATCGCGGGTCAGCTCATCGAAATCGATGACCTCGTCGAAGGCACCACTTTTTCTGATCCATTCGTTCACGGTCTGTCGCATCGCCTCATGCCAGAAAGAATACCATCCGTTGCCCTTGGTTGGGGTAATGGTTCCGCCATATACCTTGATGCCCTTTGCCTTGGCTTTTGCTATCAGCACCTTATAGCAGGCAATCAGGGTATCTGTTACATGTTCATAATTTCCTCCGCAGCAACCGATATCGTTGGTTCCCTCAAAGATGATGAGCTTATCCACACCTGCCTGTCCCAGGATATCACGGTCGAAACGCTTCATGGCTGGTTCGCTCAATCCGCCCTCCACTACGCAGTTGCCACCGATTCCGAGATTCAACACGCCGTATGGTTTCTCTGCATTCAGGGCATCCGAGAGGAAATCGGTCCAGCGGTTCTGATGGTTAGTAGTACTTCCACGGCCATCGGTAATAGAGTTTCCGAGGATAGCAACCACAGGAGTAGCCTTATCGGTCTTCACATCAATGGCAGAAAGATTGTACCAGTGATCCACCTCCTCGCCATCATCAAAACTCTTATCCATTGGTTTAGGAGTACGATGCAAACCGTTTACTATATAAGATGTGGTACGTGAACCACGATGGGATGTTGCATTCACTGGAGTCTGCTTGCCATAGTCGATGGTAATCGTGAGGCGCTGTCCACTCTTCAAGGCATATTTCAAATCATCTGAGAAGATAGCCTTGCCTGGAGCGATGGTTACATTCTTCTTGCCATTAAACTTGAGATACTTCACGGTCTTACCATTCACAAACCAGTTGCTGTTCTTATCGGTATCTGCAATATACACCGATTTGATTTCTACCGGCTCCTTACTCTGCTCGTTGCTGAGCTTCACTCTGAGTTCCTCTCCGCCAAAAGATACATGAACCACCTGTCGGCAAGAGCGATTGCTTAAGCTTTCCTTAGGCATATCTCCTTTACCAGTCCATTCCACTGCTGTAGCCCAAGATCCTTTCCATACCTTCTGGGCAAAAACTACAGGACTTGACGTAGCCAGTACGAGCGCCAGCGATAAGATTTTGATTGCTTGTCTATTCATTGTTATTATGATGCCTTTAATGTTTCTATTGTTGTTGACGATGCAAATTTACTAATAAGTAATGAAATAACAGCTATTTAATAGTTACCATTACTTTTCTATTTGTTTCATACCTGCAAAAAGGGCGCAAAAAGATAAAGAAACAAAAAGAAATGAAACATTTTGTTGCATTAGAATTTGTTTCTTTCATTGTTTTTTGTTACTTTTGCAGCCGTAACAACCTATTTTAAACAAGAAAACGGACAGGAAATATGAAGCATATCAGACATTGCCTCACGGCACTCTTCGCTATCACCATCTCGCTCATGGTATGGGCTGACAGTGGTGAACTTTTCACATCGGGCAAACTGTCAAGTTCGCTTATCAACTGCATTGTGCAGGATAAATACGGATATATCTGGGTGGGAACCGAATACGGACTCAGCAAGTTCGACGGCTACCGCTTTACCAACTATCTGCACAACGAAGAAGATACAACCTCCATTACTGACAACATTATCTCCGACCTGCTGGTAGATAAGAAAGGTAACCTGTGGATAGGTTGTGCCAAGGGACTGATGCGCTATAATTATGAGACGAACCATTTCACCCGTCTCCAGTTTCCTGATGGCAGAAAGCCACGTATCTATTCTATGGTAGAAAGTCACAATGGCGATATCCTGCTGGGTACTGCAGGATATGGTCTCTATTCTGTAAAAGACAGAAATACCCAGAAAGGAACAGACGACCTTTTCACTATCAGACAGGAAAGGCAATACGCTGAGCGCGATTCTGATGTATTCTTTACCCATATCTACGAAGATAAGCATCATTATCTCTGGCAGAGTAGCCACCTTTCTATCTTCACCCGTTTCATCAAGAAACAAGGCAAGGTGCAGCGCAAAGACTTCAAATCGCCATGCGGAGCACCTGTAGCTTTCATCCAACATCGTCCGCAGGCCATGCTCATCGCTTGCATGTATGGCATCGTCTATTATGATTACCGGACAGGCCGCATCGCTGATGCCGGCTACGACTTTGGCGGTTATCAGAATAATGTAACCATCAACAATGCTACCTTCGACCACGAAGGCAACCTCTATATCAGCACCTCTGAACATGGTGTTCTCATGATCAGAAAGGGAAGCAACAGGGTAGAACAGTTGGAGAACAGCAACAGCAGTTTCAATCTGGCTACCGCCTTCGTCAACAATATCATTGAAGATAAGGACAACAATCTCTGGATAGGCTGTTACAACAAAGGGCTGTACCTGATCAACCAGCGCCAGCAGGCTTTCAACAGCTGGAGTTTCTCTGCACAGAACTACATCATCGGCAGCAGCGTTTCATCTATTGCACAAGGCGAAAATGGTGAAACATGGTGTACGGTACAGAACAGTGGTGTGTTCTGTTTTGATGCTTCAGGCAAGATTATCGCCCATCCCCAGTCACCTGCCGGTACTTGCATCATCTATAAAGACCGACGTGGCGATTACTGGATCAGCAATGGCAGCGCACTCTACAGCTACAACCCTCATACAGGTACATACCAGCAGAAACTCACCTTTACCAGCGCCGGCATCTACTGTATGACTGACGATGCACAGGGCAACCTTTACATTTCTGTATACAGCAAAGGCCTATATATATATAATGTGGAAAGCGGCAAGGTTACCGTTCTGAATATGCAGCAAAGAGGCGATAAAGGATTTCTCTGCAACGACTGGGTGCGAAGCATGGCGCTCGATCATACAGGCCATTTATGGATAGGAACCTCTAATGGAGTTTCCTGTCTCAATACCCGAACGCTCAGTTTCAAGGATTTCGGATGGCACATTATTCTGAAAGACAGACAGGCAAATGGTATCTGCGAAGGAAAGAACGGCGATATTATTATCGGTACGGAAGAAGGACTCTATCGGTTTGACAGAAAGAGCAATAAGATTTCAGACTTCCCTCATGCCGAAGCGTTGAAAGGCAAGCAGGTCTGCAGCATCATCAAAGACCAGAAGGGTGACTTGTGGGTAAGTACAACCATGGGCATCTGGCAGTACGAACAGAAGAACAGACAGTTTATCGGGCACATCAACGGCAACGGACTTACTACCCGTGAGTACGTGCTGGGCTCTTCCATGCATACCGCCAGCGACCTTATCGCCTTCGGAACCAGTGACGGTATCACAACCTTCTATCCTGACGTTGTCAGAGCCAAGAAGATGGAACTGGGAGATGTACATCTCACCAACTTCATCATCGACGGAAAGCCAATCAACTGTATGGTCAAAGACTTCAGCATTCCTTACTCCCAGAATTCATTCACTCTGGAGTTCTCGCTGCTCAACTACAGGAACACCGATAATATCAGTTTCCAATACCGCATCAACGACGGCAAATGGAACAGCACCAACGAGGGATCCAATGCCGTAGCATTCAACAAGTTAAAACCGGGCGACTATACGCTGGAGGTGAGAGCTACCAGCAATGGCAGATATTCCAAGAATCCTACCATCATCAACATCAAGGTATGCGACCCTTGGTATGCATCACCCGAGGCATATCTCCTCTATATTCTGATCATAGCAAGCGTCATCCTGTATGTTATCTATACATACGAGCGCCGCCGCAAGGCAGACCTGGAAGAGACCAAGATGCAGTTTCTCATCAATGCCACCCACGACATCCGCTCGCCGCTGACATTGATCATGGGACCGCTCAACAAGCTGAAAACAAGATTAACAGATGCCGAAAGCAAACAGGATATCGATACCATCGATCGCAATGCCCAGCGCCTCCTGCTTCTGGTAAACCAGATACTTGATGAGCGAAAGATAGACAAGAACCAGATGCATCTCCATTGCCAGGAGACTCCGCTCAAGGATTTCCTGCATGGCATCGTATCGCTCTACCGCTTCAATGCACAGGAGCGCAACATCACCCTTGAGCTCAAAGAAGACGAAAGCCTCAGCAGCGATAAAGGCAAGCTGAAGGTTTGGATAGACCGCATCAACTTTGACAAGGTTATCTCCAACCTGCTCTCCAATGCCATGAAGTATACCTTTGATGGCGGCGAGATTACTGTTATCATAGGTAAAGGCGAAAAGAATGCCACCATCAGGGTAGAAGATACAGGCATCGGACTGAAGGAAGAGAAGACCGACCGCCTCTTCGAACGTTTCTATCAGGGAAACAACAGCAGCGGTCTCCATATCGAAGGAACCGGTATCGGACTCAACCTCTGTAAGGCATTTGTAGAAATGCACGGAGGCAAGATCAAGGCCTACAACCGTACCGACGGCATCAAGGGTTCCTGCTTCGAAGTAAGCATTCCGCTGGGCAACAGCCATCTGCAGCCAGGCGAGATACTGGAAGAAGAAGAAGACAAGAAGGAGCAGGAGATTACCAAAAAGAAAGTACAGGCCAACCGCAACTTCAATATCCTGATAGTTGACGATGACAGCGAGATTGCCCAATACATCAAGACAGAACTGAGCGACTGGTACCGCTTTGAGCGTGCCTGCAACGGCAAGGAGGGTTTGAAGATGCTGCTCACCGGCAAGTACGACCTCGTGATAAGCGATGTGATGATGCCGGAGATGGATGGAATCACCATGCTCAAGAACATCAAGAACAACAGTAACATTAGCGATATTCCTGTCATCCTGCTCACCTCAAAGAGCGAGGTGGAACACCGGTTGGAGGGACTTCGCAGAGGAGCCGATGCTTTCCTGGCAAAGCCGTTCGACATGGAAGAGCTGCATATCCTTATCGACAACCTGGTGGATAATGTGCGACGCATCCGTGGCAAATACAGCGGAGCACAGGGCCAGAAGGCGAAGATTGAGCAGATTCAGGTAAAGGGCAACAACGATGCCCTGATGGAACGCGTGATGAAATATATCAACGCCCACCTTGCCGATCCCGACCTCAATGTAGAGAAACTTACCGAGAAGGTAGGTATCAGCCGTGCACAGCTCCACCGTAAACTAAAGGAGATTGCTGGTGTTTCTGCCGGAGAATTTATCCGTAACCTCCGACTGGAACAGGCGGCACGACTCATCGAAGAGGGGCAGATTAATATCACGCAGGTAGCCTACTCTGTAGGTTTCAACAACCAGACCCACTTCTCTACAGTGTTCAAGAAACACTATGGCATGTCGCCTAGCGAATATGCTGAAACAAAAAGAAAAGAGAAATAAACAACAAATAAAAGAGAATAAGGTATTTTTTCGTATCTTTGCAGCAGAAACAACAATAATACAAATTAACAATCTGCAAAGATATGAAGAAATACCTTATTTTATTAATTACGGTACTTACATCACTCCATGTTTCTGCACAGAGTGATGGCTCACAGTTATGGCTAGGAAAGCAGTATGCTAACTCATGCCAAGTCATCTCACAGTTGCCTGATGATGCAACAGCCAAGATTGCCAAGCAGGAGTTAGAAAACAACTGGCGTGGCAAGAATGTTGAGCTCAAGATAGACAAGAGTCTCAATCTGGGCGAGGGCTATAACATCTACGCCCGTCCTGCCCAGCAAGGCGACAACATTCAGTACGAAGCAACTATCACCGCCAGCAATCCTATCGGTTTGCTCTATGGTGCCTACGAGTTAATTCGACTTCAGAACACCGATGCCTACAACACAGGTAGCGGTAATCAGCAGAACTTCAGCAAAGCTATCGATGAGACCGAGAAGCCACAAGTGGGTCTCCGCATTCTTAACCATTGGGATAATCTCGATGGCAGCATCGAACGTGGCTACGCCGGAAAGAGCATCTTCAAATGGGAAGAAATCAAACTCGGCAAAAACGGTAAGGGCGGCAGCATCAGCAAGAGTCTGCACGACCGTCTCATCACCTATGCCCGTGCCAACGCCTCTTTGGGCATCAACGGCAGCGTACTGAACAATGTAAACGCATCGCCAAAGATGATGACTGCAGAATATATTAATAAGGTGAAGGTCATCGCCAACATCCTGCGTCCTTATGGCATCCGGGTATACCTCAGCATCAACTTCGCTTCGCCTATGGCTTTAGGCTACACCAAGACTGCCGACCCACTGGATAAGAAGGTTCAGCAGTGGTGGCAGAAGAAGGCAAAGGAGATATATGCTACCATCCCAGACTTTGGCGGTTTCCTCGTAAAAGCCAATTCTGAAGGACAGCCTGGTCCTGGCGACTACCACCGCACACATGCCGATGGAGCCAACATGCTTGCCGATGCCGTCAAACCATACGGAGGCATCATCATGTGGCGAAGCTTTGTATATGGTGCCAACCATAAAGGTGAAGACCGTGTAAAACAGGCTGTGAGCGAATTTAAGGGAATGGACGGAAAGTTCCGCGACAACGTCATCTTGCAGTCTAAGAATGGTCCGCTCGACTTCCAACCTCGTGAGCCATACGCTCCTATCTTCGACAACATTAAACAGACTCCACAGATAGCAGAACTTCAGATTACCCAGGAATATCTTGGTCAGTCTAAGCACCTCACCTATCTCGCTCCTATGTGGAAGGAATTCTTTGGCTTTGTTAATCCAGACAGACTGGTTGGAATCTCAGGTGTAGCCAATATCGGTGATGATGCCAACTGGTGCGGTCATCCGTTCTCTCAGGCTAACTGGTATGCTTTCGGCAGATTGGCATGGAATCCTTCACTTACAGCCGAGGAGATTGCTCACGAATGGCTCGTACAGACCTACGAAAACCAGGACGAGCGATTCACCAAGCCGGTAGAGATGATGATGATGACTTCGCGCGAAGCTTGCGTCAACTATATGATGCCTTTGGGTTTGCACCACATCTTCAAGTTCGACCACCACTACGGTCCGGAGCCAGATGGTTTCATCGCAAGTTATCCTTTGGAATGGTGTCCGGTCTACTATCACAAGGCTGATGCTCAGGGTATAGGTTTCGACCGTTCATCCAAGGGCACAGATGCTGTCGGTCAGTACCCGGAACCATATCGCAGTCTGTATGATAACATCGAGACCTGTCCTGAGGAATACCTTCTCTGGTTCCATCATGTGCCTTGGACTTACAAGATGAAATCAGGCAGCACCCTCTGGCAGGAACTCTGCATGAAGTACAACATGGGTGTGGCGATGGTAGAAGTTTACCGCGACTTCTGGCATACCTCAGCCAAGCAGTATATGAAAGGGCATGAGCAGGAATGGCAACATACAGACTCTTTGCTCAATGTACAGTTGGAGAATGCAAAGGAATGGCGCAATACCTGTCTCAAGTATTTTCAAACCTTTTCTAAAATGAAGATCTATGAATAAGAACAATGTTTCTTCTACCGTAGACAAGTAATTAAAGAGGAAAATTCATGAAAATCTGTCGTAATCTCACTTTTTTATCGAGATTACGACAGATTTCTCGATTTAAGCCCCTAAAAGTCCTTAGGAAAATGTGATTTTCCTTGCGTAATTCACTGTTTATTAGCACCTTTGCCAAAACATAATTTTTAGCGTATGGAAAGACTACTTATATCCCAATTGTTAAAATGGAAAGACAGTCACGGAAGGAAGCCACTCATACAGGAAGGTGCAAGACAAGTTGGTTCGCACCAGTCTCTTGCCATACGAGAGAAATAACAGTTCAAAAACCATCAACATCCCCCTCTATATGCTCTTTGTTCTAGCCAAAGAATTAAAGGCAGAAAGTTAGTATTTCAGCGAAAGCGGCAGTTTTTGACAAAACTGCCGCTTTCGCTTGTTTTTCATAAGCAAAAGTGTATAAAAACCGCATATTTATAACAAAATATCGAACAAAGTGCAACTTTTCTAGAAAAAAGTTTGGTTATTTCCTAAAAAATGCTTAATTTTGCAGCCGATTAAAAATATTATTAAAATTTAGTGAAGTTTGAGATACTTCCCTATATATAATAAGGTATGGCAACATACCCACCCCCACCAGTTCGGGATAAGAGTTGGAGACAAGAAATGGGCCCCCACGCCCAATAAAAGTTGGGAGGATATGTAGTGAGAAAGAAATATAAAACATTATATATTTATTAATTAATTAAACGAGAGAGATTTATGGAAAAAAGACTCATGACGTTTATTGCCTGCCTCTTCCTTAGTTTAGGAATGGCGTTGGCGCAAACTCAAGTTTCCGGTACTATTACCTCTTCTGAGGATGGAAGCCCAGTCATTGGTGCCTCTATCAAAGTTGCTGGTACACAAACCGGTACTATTACCGATGTTGACGGTAATTTCTCACTGGCTGCTCCAGCAAATGCCAAGTTGGAGATTTCTTACATCGGTATGATCAGTAAGACAGTAAAGGCTGCCAAGAACATGAAAATTGTTCTTGACCCAGACAATCACGCATTGGATGAAGTCATGGTTGTTGCCTTCGGTACTGCTAAGAAAAGTGCATTTACCGGTTCAGCAGCCGTAGTAAGTTCTGAAGAACTTTCAAAGAAGATTTCTACCAACGTAACAGACGCTTTGGTAGGTTCTGTACCTGGTCTTCAGTTGCGTGGTTCATCTGGCCAGCCAGGTTCAGACAACAATGGTGTCAATATTCGTGGTATTGCTTCTATGTATGCAGCTACTGACCCATTGGTAATCGTTGATGGTGCTCCTTATCCAGGAAACCTTTCTTCTCTACCATCAGAAGATATTGAATCTGTCACTGTATTGAAGGACGCTGCCTCAGCTGCACTTTATGGTGCTCGTGGTGCTGCAGGTGTTATTCTTATCACAACAAAGAGTGGCAAGAACAAGGATGCAGAAGTAACTGTTGATATGAAGTGGGGTTCTAACTCACGTGCAATTCCTGAATATGATGTAATTCGTGACCCAGGTCAGTATTATGAGGCTGCCTATATGCAGTACAACAACTACGCATTGGCTAACGGAAAGGATGCTGCAAGCGCAAACGTTTGGGCAAACAATGTTTTGCTTAATACTTTGAAATACAACTGTTTCACATTACCAGAAAATGAACTTTTGATTGGTACTGATGGAAAATTAAATCCAAATGCCACACTGGGTAGAACACTAACAGTTAATGGTGAGACTCGTTATCTGACTCCAGACAACTGGGCAGACGCTGCTTACAAGAATTCTTTCCGTCAGGAATATAATATTAGCGCAAGAGGCTCTATGGATCGCGGTTCTTTTTATGCAAGTCTAGGTTATCTGGATGACAATGGTGTAATCCAGAATTCTAGTTATAAGCGTTATAGCGGACGTATCAAGGCTGATTACCAAGCAAAAAAATGGTTGAAGCTTGCAGCTAATGCACAATTTGTACATTCAGATACAGAACAGAATCCGAACTTGAGTTCTGAAACTGGCTCATCTGCCAACATGTTCTATTTTGTATCAAGAATAGCTCCTATCTATCCGCTTTATGTTCGTGGCGTTGACTCAAATGGTAATCCATATATCTTGACAGATGAATATGGACATAAGAGATACGACTATGGTACACCTGCTTGCTATGGTATGACACGTCCATACATGGCTACAGGTAACCCTATTGCGGCCAACCAGTATAACCAATGGAAGCAGGGAATGAATCAGCTTAATGCGAATATCTCTGCTGACATCAGCTTCACTGACTGGTTGAAATTGAATCTCTCTAGCACTGTCACTTACAATGTATATGACTTGAACGACTATTTGAACTCTTTCGAGGGTCCTAATGCAAGTGCAAATGGAACATTGAAAAAAAGCAACACTGCTAATTTGAGAACAAACAACGTACAGACTCTTACATTCCTCAAACAGTTTGGCAAACATAATGTTGATGTTTTGGCAGGCCATGAGTACTATCGCCAGAATGTTAAATATCTTGAAGGAAAAGCCCGCTATGAGTTCTCACCTTACATTCAGGAACTCTATGCTTATGCGAATCCATACAGCAATACTTCATACCAAGACAACTACAATGTAGAGGGCTTCTTTGGTCGTGCACAGTATAACTATGACGACAAATACTTCGCATCTGCATCTTATCGTCGTGATGGTTCTTCTTACTTTGCCAAGAATCACCGCTGGGGTGACTTCTGGTCAATAGGTGGTGCCTGGATTATCAGCAAAGAGGATTGGTTCAATGCTTCTTGGGTAGACAATTTGAAAGTTAAGGCATCTTATGGTCAACAAGGTAATGATAATATTGGTAATTTCGCATACACCAATCTTTACCAACTCACCATTGCGGGAACCACAAACATATCTCCTTCCTTCTATCGAGTAGGTAATGAAGATATCACGTGGGAAACGACCAACAACCTCAATGTGGGTGTTGAATTTTCTCTTTTCAAGAACAGACTGAGTGGAACTGTAGATTTCTATTCTAAGAAAACATCTGATTTGCTCTTCTGGTTATCAATTCCAGAAGCTAATGGTTCTCGAGGTTATTATGGAAACGTTGGAGATATCCGAAATAATGGTATTGAGGTGTCATTAACAGGTTCAATAATCCGCACTCGCGATTTAGATTGGTCTGTTAGTCTAAATATGTCCCATAACTCAACCAAGATTCTTAAACTACCAGAATCAAAGACAAAGGATTATGGTGGATTCTCTGAGCCAAACGCAACCCATTCATTCTCTTATTGGGATAGAGAAGGTGGTCCACTTTACAACGCTTTCTTACCAAAGTATGCAGGTGTTAGTGAGGATGGTCAGGCCCTCTATTGGGTAGACGATGAATTGCAGGAAGCAAATAGCGGAACTCGCCCAGGCAAAAATATGAGTTCAACCACAACTGATTACTCTAAGGCAACTTATTATGAGATAGGTTCATTGTTACCAAAAGTATTTGGTGGATTCAGTACAAACTTCAGCTATAAAGGCTTTGATGCTTCAGTAATATTCGATTTCCAGCTTGGTGGTAAGGTTTACGACAGTGGCTATGCCTCTCTTATGGACAACTCTCAAAGTGCAGGATATGGTCTTGGTATACACAAGGATATATATAAGTCTTGGAGTCCTGAGAACACATCATCCAACATTCCTCGTTTCCAATATGGTGACAAATATGCAACTGCAAAGAGTGATCGCTTCTTAGAAAGTGCAAGCTACCTCAACTTCCAGTCATTCTCAGTGGGCTATACATTCCCAAAGGGTTTGATTCCATTGTTGTCAAAGTTGCGTGTTTATGTCATGGGAGAGAACCTCTGTTTCTGGTCTGCTAGAAAGGGACTTGACCCTCGTTTCTCTTACGATGGATCTGGTACTTATGGTTCTTATTCACCAACTCGCAACATATCAGGCGGTATTCAGATTACATTTTAACATGTAGTTGTTTAATGATTTAAATGAAGACAATATGAATAAAAATATAATTAAATTCATTGCAGCATCTTTGATGGTTACATCATTTACAAGCTGTATGAAGGAATTTGATGTAGAAAAAAATTATGTAAGTCAAGAAGAGTTAGAGGATGCTCCAAAAGCTTTCTCTTCTTTGGTAGATGCTATCACCTCTAACCTCTCTGGCGAATATACATATAGTGGTGCTGACCAGTATGCCAACGACTGGGGATACCCTTCTATTCTTATTCAGAATGATATCATGGGCCAAGATATTGTTCCTGTAGCCTGTTCTGGAAATGAATGGTTTTCAACATGGTATTCTGGAAGCGTAGGTCTTGGTCCTAACTATGCACTGTGCCAAATGCCTTGGACATACTACTACTTGTGGATTAAAAACTGCAATATCGTAATTGCATATCCAAAAGGTGAGCCAAATGATGAACAAAAGACTGGTGTAGGTCAAGCTTATGCTATGAGGGCCATGTTCTATCTTGACTTAGCTCGCATGTATAGTCCAAAGACTTATGCAGAGGACAAGAATGCCTTGACTATTCCAAAGGTAACAGAAGAGACTACTACAGCAGTTTCTACTAACAACCCTCGTATGACTAACGAGGAAGCATTTAAGTTCATTCTTGAAGATCTGGATAAAGCAGAAAAGTATTTGACTGGATATAAGCGTACTACAAAATACACACCGGACATTTCTGTAGTATATGGCTTAAAAGCTCGCGCATACCTTACAATGGAAGATTGGCAGAATGCAGAAAAATATGCTAAGTTAGCACAGGCTGGTTATACAGTAATGACGGCCACCCAATACACCAGTCATTCAGAAGGCTTTAACAAGGCAAATGATTCATGGATGCTTGCGACACATAATGTTTCAACAAATACCAACATCAAGGATAATGATGGCGATGGCTCTTGGGGCGCAAAAATGACAACGGAGCAAGGCTCAGGTTGTGGTTATGGTGCAAACTATGGTTACCCATTCTACATTGACCGCCATTTATATGAAACGATACCATCTTCCGACTGCCGCAAAAAATGTTTCGTTGACTTCGCTGTGGATACTTATACTAAAAAGGTAACAGATCCAAAAACAGGTAAGGAAACAGAAGTTATGGATACGGAAAAGGTTCTTAATGCCTTGAAAGCGAACTCTGATTATCCAGAATTACTTGCATCAAACAAACCTACTTTAGGTGGTTTGAATGCAAAATTCAAGAATGCAGGTGGTTCAGCTGGTGTATCAGACCAGTATGTAGGTTGGTGTATGGATATTCCTCTTATGCGTGTTGAGGAAATGAAACTCATCGAAGCAGAAGCAGTAGGTATGCAACCTGGCCGAGAAGCAGAAGGAATTGCATTGCTTACAGCATTTGCAAAGACTCGTGACCCACAATATGTATATGGAAGTCATACTAATGAGTCATACTTTGCTAAACGAGCAAACAATTTCCAAAACGAGGTTTGTTGGGAACGCCGTGCAGAGTTCTGGGGAGAAGGTATTACAGGTTATGATATCAAACGACTCGAAAGAGGAATTATCCGTAGCTATGCAAACAGTAATCATCCAGACTTGTATCGTTGGAACATATCTACAACTCCAGATTGGATGAATCGTTGTATTCCACGTTCAGAGAGCGCATATAATACTGGTATAACTACAAACAACCCTACACCATCTGCACCAGTAGATAATGATGCAGAATATAAGTGGTAACAAGGTGTAAATAAAGGTGTATTCTTCTGTCGCTATATCATTGAGTGGCAAAGAATGAGAATAATAAAAGAAGCCCCCTATAGGAAACAGCAACCCTGTTGATTCTGTACCAAGGGCTCGGTAAAATTTAAGAGAGGGTGTGTCATCATTCAATGGCACACCCTTTTTTTATTTGCAACAAATGGTCTATATAAATTTCCCCTAATTCCTTGCAGCTTTCGGAGAAAAAGCGTATCTTTGCAGTAACTATTATAAATTTAAAAATAGGAGGTAGAAATGAAAACTATTATTTGCCTTATAGGGCGACAAAACTCAGGAAAGACTTCATCTATTAGAGAAGTCTATAAATCTATAACAGGTAATTATCCCGACGAAGAAGGTGATTTTAATGGAACTTACCAACATCCAGAATTTGGCAATATCGGTTTTTCTTCCTGGGGAGATCCAGGAGCTAACGAAGAGCCTTTAGATGAAATTCTACAAATGAATTGTGACTTTGTAATCTCTGCATGTAGATCGAAAGGCCAAACAATAGAGGTCGTCAAAAAATTAGCTAACAAGTATAATTACCAAGTATACTATGTTTACTTAATGCATGGAGAACGAGCTGACACCAAGTTCCATAATATTTATATTAAGTCAAATGCAGAAGCTGTAATGGAAATAATTAAGCTCATATAGACTCATCGAGAGTGTAAACTAAACTGTGTCAAGCTACAATAAAAGTAGTTTAATACAGTTTTTATATTATGGACAACTTAGAAATTGATTACAAGAAAGCAGCTCAGCA
>ENA-OYDK01000063-OYDK01000063.1-human-gut-metagenome-genome-assembly--contig:-NODE-63-length-21017-cov-6.784610_pt1 | contig 21017 bp, 17 predicted proteins | sample MGYA00243549_ERZ652903 | MGnify/ENA primary metagenome ERZ652903 (study PRJEB26926, sample SAMN06164813) | human gut metagenome | biome: ENVO:00009003; feature: ENVO:2100002; material: ENVO:00002003... | reverse complement strand
CTGCTCTACTTTCCCGACACAACCGACGGGGCGACAGCGCGCCGTCATATCATGGGATGGATTAAGCGTTGTGAGCCCCTCTGGAACGAGCTGCAGCGCTTAGGCTACCAGGAGCATAGCCAGTATTTCCCTCCCCGCCAGGTATTCACCATCTTCGAATACCTGGGCGAGCCGGGGGCATAAAGAAAAAAAGGGTGTGTCATAAGTCCTTATGACACACCCTCTCTGCCCTTTACCTTTGCTTTACCCTTCGGCCAGCGATTTTCAATTCCCTTCGGCCGGTGACCGTTGGTTCAGGGCGTATTGGGTAATTTCAACCGTACAGGTCGATATTTTTTCGCTATTCCGAAACACAACGAACAGACATTGCTATAGAACGGCTATTTGTATTTTTCTTCCGTACTCCATTTGATTTTGATATCGTGAGATTATATACCTTTCCTGCTAAAAACGTATGCTTCTTTATTTCTTCAGAAGCATCAATCTCTTGTTCAACAGAATTCCACATCTTGAGTCCCGTAATCTTATCCGGCAAGATAAATACGGTAACAGAATTATTATTCTTCAGTTCTTCGTCTACTTTACCTTCATATTTACGAAAGTCAGCATAAATATGCGTGTTAACATTATCAATTTCCCAAGCAGGGACTCCATTGTTAATTGGAGAGAAATGGCCAGTTTTGTAACCCGAGACTGTAACTTGTCCGATATCACCCAAAGACTCGTCTAAAATAATTCTCACCTTAGCCAAGGCATGCACCATCCAGATCGATACGGTATCTTTACTTGCACAATCACGATTGGTAGCTAAGCCATACAACAGATCTTGTGTCAAATTATTGTTATAAGTCATCCTCTTATTTCCTACGTCATAGTGAACAGAGTTGTATGGATAACTGGCAAAAAAATCTAGCACTCCCTTTTTAGGCCAGAAACGCTTGGGTGAATAATTCCAGTTCCCATTATCATAGGTTACTTTCTGACCTGTCGTCGGATCGCCTTCCTGATACATAAACTGAACATTCTCAACCGCATCTTTAGAAGGTTTATGAAAACCGAAAATCTGAATCTCGTCACCTCCGATAAATTGCGTTTTATCATTCGAGCGAGAATTGTGAATTTCCTTCCAATCTGATTGCACAGAAAACCCAATAGGCTGACCAGATACAGGAATAGCATCCTCCACTTGATTGGTACAGGCTGCACCCATCAAGACAAAGAAAATCACCCATAACTTACTATAAATATTCCGCTTCATATTCCAGATTATCCTTATTAAATCGTTATTTCACCTGTCACCTCATCCCTCTTCTTGCCATCAACCGTTACGCTGAAATCGACAGGATCAAGTGAAAGTTTCAAATGAAAGACATACGCTTTTCCTTTTTCAAACGTAAAAGACGGATTAGGAGCTCCTGACTTATCAAGAACATCTAGCAGATTTTTCTTTACCGTCACCGTTTCCTTAAAATCTCCCTGCTGTACCGTATAAGTTATCGCTAGATGAAACGGTTCGGTCTTCGTCTGAGGGATTATAAAGATATAAGAATCGCCATCATTTGTTACTTTATTTTTTAGATTGGGTAACTCAGGAGGGTCACTTAACTTATATACGATACTATCTTTTTTACCGTTATCGTTATTTGGTATGTCAGCTTTTTTGCCTTCTGGTGTCCAAGTATAATGCCATTTAACACCATTATCGGCGAGAATCCAAGCTCCCGTATTAAGATTCAGATAGCCCTCCATAACAAAGACGCCTTTAAAGTCTGAGACGCCATATAGTCTCACCCTTTGAACTTTTATAACTGTACCATCTTCTAAATTCGGAGCTGTGATATCAAAGCTCAAACGAGCCAAAGCATGCTTAAATTGAAATGTCACTTTACTATCAGGAGATGTTGGTGCAGTTTGATCTGGTTGTTTGGACCATATCAAATCTATAGGAGACCAATTAGAAGGAAAATCTATATAAGTATTTGGACTATTACTATCAGCTTGGTTGACCAGACTATCAGGTAGGCCGCCCATTTTTACTTGTTCACTATAAGGCGCAAAGGCATAGAAATCCACTTTTCCACTACTTGGCCAAAATCGGATATGGTCATATCCCCAATGATCTTTTCTCCAGGTTACGTGTTCAGTATCCATCAGATGAGTATTGCCGTATCTTGCAAAGACACCAAATCCGGCGTTCCATTCCCCACTTTTGAGAAAATCAATATCGGTTACATCAGAACGGGTTGAAGCATCCCGACCTACATAAGCATCAAAGTTGATTTCAGAAGCTGAAGAAGATGAAGTTTCTTCCACAGCTTCGCCGGCACAGCCAGATAATACCAGCTGTGCTACCAAAACATAAAAAGCTAAACGAAGAAACTTCATCTTATGATAATTTAAATTCATTATTTTTATCTCTCCCAAGGTTCAGTACAATCGATCGGAGTATCCTGTTCCCAATCTGTAACTGTAGCATCGAATTCGATTGGAAGACCAAGGGTCAAGTTAATCATATATGCCTTACCCGGCTCGAATTTCTTTTTAAGTTGCTTATAAACCCTATTTGGCACTGTTGCCGATACACCACTAGTATATGTTATAGTGTACTCTACGATAACATAAAGATTATCTGTTCCTGTTTCAGAGAAATCCTGTGGAATTACAAACAAATAATCTTTATTCTCTGCTCTGTTATCATTAGGATGTTTTAGATCTGTACCAGTTACAGTAGAAGATCCAGAGAACCAATCAAAATTTTGTTTGTCAGTAGCATATTCTGACCAAAGATCTGATGCCGTATTTGTCTTAGACAAATCTATTTTTCCCTTTGTGTAGAAAGCCTCCGTAGCTCCATCAGAAGATCCTGCCAATTTAATATTCTTCAATGTAAAAGTTGCATTAGAAGAATAATCTCCAGATAACTTTACTTTATAACCAAGTTTAGACAAAGCATGAGCAAATTGGAATTTCACTTTATTTCCTGTACTAGAAATACCATCCTTTGTCTGACCAACAGCATTAGCATACAACAAATCTTTCTGATTTTTAATATTGGAATCAACTGTAAAAGGAAGTTTTTGATTATCTTTCGTTACTATATTATCATATTGACTATCATATGGAGCATAAGCCAAGAAATCAATATGACCTTGTGTTGGCCAAAACCTAAGAGGAGAATATGTCCACTTTGATTTTGTTTTATCATAAGTTACCTGCTGGTTCTTAAACAAGCTATTACCATAAGCTGGAGTAGTTCCTTCAGTAGTAGAGCTATAGTTACCAAACACACCAAAACCTTCAGTTGATTCCTGAAGGGCTTTAATATCCACCACGCTACCACGTGAACCATTTACAGCAACTGCACTTCTTCCACAATAGCCATCAAAACTGATAGCCTCGTTCTTAGAAGAATTGTCTGAAACACTATCCAAGTCATCGCTTGAACAACTTACCAATGTTAACGCTGCCATTGCAGCAATACCCATAAAAAATTTCTTATTCATATCGGTTTTAATTTTTAAATTAAACTAATCTATTATTACTCTTTTACTATTTCTACAGTTCTATATCAATATCCTCAGGTTTACCCCAATCCTTGATCGTGACGTCAAAACCGCCAGAACTTCCTTCCGAAGGCTTCACATCAGGTAAAGGTTCCGGCAACTCAACATCAACATGGAGAGAAGCAAAATAACCTAACTCCGATGAATTTTCATCTTCCTTAAACTTATCTCCTACCGCAAACTGATAATCTACCTGCGTCTTTTTGTCTATCAACAAAGCTGAAAAAGACAGCTTATTGTTTTCTGCATCAAGATGGGCAGTTTCTGGTAGGCCAAAACATTTAAACGATGTCTTCAACGTTCCTAGTGTCGCGTCATTTTTATCTATCGTTTTCGTCCAGGACTCCAGAAGATAAGTCACCTTACTACTCTGAAGCGGCTTCCCTTGCCCCAGCAGAAATCCTTCTGAAATACCAGTTAAGGATCCTCTCGCAGAATACAGGTTTCCTATACCTGGAACTTTCACGTTGACCTGGATATGCGAAAGCACATTCCTTGGCGTTAAAGTAGCCTCAGAATAGTCTCCAGAAACATCGAATTCATCGAGTTTATCAGAGGCAAGCCACTCGGGCTCAACCCCTATCAATTCATTATCTCCACGCGAGTACCAGCGCGATGTTGTATGCAGTACCACAGCCCGCGCCGTCTCGTAAGAGTCCATTCCTAGAAAGTCGAGTGTACCAAACTCGGTCGTACTCTGGTTGAATACCAATACATGATATTTGCCAGGTTCCAAGGAAAAGTCGGCATGGGTTATGTCATTAGTCAAGGCAATATGCGGAGCACCACCTGACCAGGGAAACACCATGACCGTCATACCTGTAGGCACCTCTTTATCAAACAAACGCCAATCTACATTAATCCGCACCAATCTACGGCCATCCTTTGGCGGACAACTGGAATAGTCATCATAAATGCAAGAAGTAAGCGAAATGATAAGGAGCCAACAGTACAAGAATAGTTCTATACATCTTTTACATCTTTTCATGAACGCTTCATATTTTATAAATCTTCTTTTCTAGTTATTATATTCATTTCAAAATTCCTGGTGCAAAAGTACAATATAAAATTGAATTAGGTCTTAAGCAATATTTAATAAAAGTTAAATGATACATAAGATAACATTTTTGTTACATCACAAAAAAAATGCCAGTAGCCACCTCTTTAGCAAACAATTAAAAACCTCCAATCGAACCAATCGATTGGAGGTTTCATTTCTATCATTTACAGCAACCAGGCAGTAAAAACACTACCGGCTGCAACTATTCATACATTATCTGCTCAGCCAAGCCTCCGGATTGAGTTTGGCAGTCTCCTTGCGAAGCTGGAACTGGAGGATGTTATCAGAGCCAACACTACCCAAAGCCTGACGGGTACTTACCTTCTGACCTTTATGAACGCTGACCGATTTCAGATTACAGTAAACAGAGATGTAGGCACCATGACGGACCAGCACGTTCCACATGCCACCATAACCGAAGACGGCACTCACCTCACCATCGTAGATGCTGCGAGCCACACAACCCGGCTTGCCCTGGATATTGATACCCTTATTGTCGAGCGTTACACCCTTCAAACCTTCTACATGATACTGACCGAAATGACTCACCACACGGTAACTGCCGCTGATAGGCATCGGCAATCGGCCACGGTTAGCCTCGAATCCACCGCTCAGCATGCGGTCTACCGAACTCAAGGTAGAAGCCTCCTGTGCCTCCTTCCTGGCAGCGGCAATCTCACGGGTACTGCGTTCCGCATCCATCTTCGCCTTCAACTCGGCAGCCCGTCTTTCAGCCTCCGCCTTTCTTGCAGCCTGTTCGGCAGCAGCCTCACGGGCAGCCTGTTCGGCGGCGGCACGCTTGGCAGCCTCGGCAGCAGCACGCGCCCTAGCCTGCGCTTTTGCCTTCGCCTTAGCCTCAGCCTGGGCAGCAGCCTCCTCCTGAGCCTTTCTTGCAGCCTCGGCAGCCAGTCTTGCTTCTTCGGCAGCCTTTCTGCGGGCAGCTTCGGCAGCAGCCTCACGCGCCTTGGCTTCGGCTATACGACGGGCATTCTCCCTGGCAGCAGCCTCGGCAGCAGCTTTCTTGCGAGCCAGTTCCTCGGCACGCTTCTTGGCGGCAGCAGCGGCAGCAGCCTTTCGCTTAGCCTCGGCAGCAGCACGGGCTCTCGCCTTGGCAACTTCCCGAGCAATCAGACGGTCAATCTGTGCATTGATTGCCGCATCTTTCTGACGCTGGTCGGCAATCACAGCCTGAATGGTCTTCTGCTGTTTCTGCAGTCCCTGCACCATTTCCTGCTGCTGGGTCTGCTTACCTTCCAATGCCGTCTTCTCCTGCTTACCCTTATATAATAAGGTGTTCTTATGTCCCTTTACATGCTGCAACTGCTGGTGCTTCTCGTTCACCTGCTTCTGCTTAGCCTTTACAGCCTCGCCCTGCACCTTCTGATAGGAAGAATACTGGCGGATGAAGGAAAGGCGGCGATACATCTGTGTCAGATTCTTGGCACTGAAGATGAACATCAGCTTGTCCTGAACCGTATGATGACGGCTCATATAGCGCATGGAACGGATATACTTGTTCTTACGGTCCTGCAACTGTTGCTGAAGCGTTTTCAACTGTGCCTGCAGAATGCCGATATTGCCGTCAATATGATGGATATCCTTCTGGATACCGTCAATCTTCTTCTGACGCTGGTCTATTTCTCCGTTCAGCGCCATCAGGTCTTCAAGACGTTTCTTCACATCCGCCTTATTTCTCTGCAAAGCCTGCTCCTGTTCTCTGATCTTCTTCCGGATAGAAGCGCGCTGTCCCTGCAAACCTCGGATAGAGGCATTACTATAGGTTGCCGCCTTGCGTTCTGCTCTGGTTGACGCAGCTGATTTGGATGTTTTTCTGGACACATGCCTTCTGCTGTTCTTCTTTCTGGCAGGAGTAGCAGCCTTCTTTTTCGCAGTTACGGCAGTCTTCCTCACCGGCTTCTTCTGGGCAGTATGGTTCTGCGCAAAAGGTGCGAGCGAGAAGGTGATTGCCATGATGAATAATAAGATTCGCTTCATTTCTTATATTAAAAACCCATGTTCTATAATTTCAAACTCTTGATGAGTATTTACATACTCAATATCTTCCTGAGCACATCAGTTGGAGAAATCTGCTTGTATTTGCCCGAAATCTCGGTCTGAGTGCTCCATTTGCTGTCGGTCTTCACCTGATTCAATTCCAGATTGATCTTAGCCTCCTGCTTTTTCCTGGTAGCAGTAGTGGTCATCGACAGATTCAGGGAGGCAGGGAACATCTTGACGCCTACACTCTTGAAGTTGCCGTAGTCGACGTGGAGATTGGAGGTGCCGTTCTGCGTACTCTTATAGACAACATCTGCTGCTGTGATACGGCCGGTAGTGCGGTTGGCTGTCCAGGCATAGGTCATATTGCCGTTCCTGTAACTTACCGGCACAGCATCTCCTGCCACATCCAGTCTGGCATCAAACTTCTTCAGGTCTGATTCCTTCACGGTCCTTTCGCCCGGCAGGAGCAGCTGGTTCCAGAAGAGAGCCTGCAGAGAATAGAAGGAGATGCCCTGCTTCTTGAGGAAGTCTACCTGGGTATAATCTGCCTTGATATATTCCTTGTGCAGACGGTCGATGATAAGTACATGGTCGGGAGTAAACTCCAGACGGCCCACCTCTGTACCTAAGATAGGAATAAAGAGCTGGATGCGGATGATTTCATCCTTACGCATGCTCAGTTTGCCCGGCACAGTAATGTCCTTATCACCAGCCTGGAGAGTAAACGACATGTTGCCTACAATATTCTTGGTATACACCTGATTGTCTGAAACCTTCTGTACGAAAGCCAACTTCTTGAGCGTCTCACTCTGACGAGAGTCAGAACCCTTGGTGGCATTCTCTTTCTGATGACTGGCTGATGTGGAGCCAGAGCCCTGTACATTCTTGCTGGTTCCGCAAGAACCGAGGAGCAGGATGCTGCAGGCTGCGGCAAGCAGCATCATCTTATTCTTCTTCATTATATATTTCATCTTTCTTGATTTTTCTACTTTCCGTTTATTTCTTCTTACCTTTTCTAACTGACTTCTTCGTAGCGGTAGGTTTCTGCTTTGGCGCATTACGCTTCTTCAGTTCTTCTTCGGTAATATATTGTCTGTTCTTAATCTTCCATGCCAGCACCTCAGTCTGGTTCTCGCCGGTATAGGCTTTCTTCCAGAAATCTACGGATTCATCGGTCATACCATTCATATAATAGATATCGCCGGCATGTTCCAGAACCGTACTGTTATCTGCGGTGGAATCGCGGTTTTTGAGTGCCTGATCTATATAGGTCTTGGCATCAGCATAGCGTTCTTCCATAAAGAGAATCCAAGCATAGGTATCCAGATAAGTACCGTTGTTCGGCTCTGCCTTGATGGTCTTGTAGCTCATCGACTCAGCCTTATGCAGGTCAACGCCCTTCTCGCTCAGATAGTAGGCATAGTTGTTCAGCGCCATCACGTTATCATCTTTCCATTGCAGGCAGGAGTCGTAAGCCGCAAAGGCTTCCTGCTCTTCACCTTTCTTATGAAGGATATCGCCGGTTACGGCATAGAGGTCAGAAACCAGGTTAGCCGGCGACTGTGCATTTACCTGCGCCAATCCGAGACGGAACTCACGGAGCGCCTCGTCTTCCTTATCTTTCTGATAATACGCCATTCCACCGAAGTAATAGAACACCATTTCTTCGGGATTATACTCCTGAGCCGCCTTACATTGCTGGGAAACCAGGTCATATTTCTTCTCGTTCCAGAGCATCTGTACGAGTTGCATTCTGGCATTCACGTTATCCGGAGCTATGGTAAGCACCTTTTCGAAGGCACGGCAAACAGAGTCGGCCGGCATCTTCTTCAAACTCATATAAGCAGCTCTCATCTCTGCCACTTCGGCTGACGGATGAGCCACGTTGAGCGCCTTGTCAAACAGCGCAATCACCTTGGTAGAATCGCCCCCTTCGCTCTCGTTCTTCTGAATGAAAGAGCGGTACATCATCACCTTGGTCTCCAGATCCGATTTCGGACTCATCAATATCTTATCGAGCATCTGCTCGGCAAGCTGCTCCTGATGGGTGGCATTATAATAGTCGTAAAGCGACATCTGGGCATAGGAATTGTCAGGCTCTTCCTTCAGCACATCGGTAAAGCACTTGTAAGCTTCCTTCTGGCGGTCGTGCTGTACGAGCCAGTTGCCCAGCATTGTCTTGTACTGCATATCCAGCGGATGCTGGTCTACCAGCGACTTCAGTTCCTGATAGGCAGCCTTCTTATCGTTCATCAGTTCATAAACTCTCATTTTAGAGAGGGTGAACTGTTCGCTTTCACCTTCTTCCACCTCAAGACGCGAAATGGTTTTGAGTACTGATTTATAATCCTTATTCTGGGAATAAAGCTGAACCAGGATGCGGAGGGCATCGGTATTATCGTGGTTTCTGGCATACAGATCCTCATAGGCATTGATGGCAAGATCGTATTTCTGGCTACCTATATAATATCTGCCCAACTGCTCTGCATAGGTCTGGTTTTCCGGATTCAGTTCTATTGCCTTCTGCATATAGGCAAGTGCCAGGGAATCCTGCTTGAGCTGAGAATAGAAAAGCGACTCATAGAAATAGGTTTCAGCCGCCTTCGGGTCAATCTTCCGGGCATGCTCAAAGAGGTCGAAAGCTGCCGAATAATTGCCGGCAGCCTGCTGGCGCGCTCCCTCCAGGAAGAAATAGTTGTAGCGCTGGCGGTCGTTTGGAGAGAGATGATCCTCCTGAACCGCCGGCTTCTGAACCGGCTGCACCTTCTTCTTACGGGCAAGCGACGGCATGGCTACCGAACCCAGCAAGACCAGCCCCATTGCCCAACTGATATTTCTAAGATTCATCTTCACGATTCTAATCCTTTCTATTCTATCTTTAATAATCTGTTATTTTACACCCGTATGACCGTATCCGCCGGCTCCACGTTCGGTTTCATCGAGCTCATTAACCTCGATGAAATCGCATTGTTCGTGCTTGGCCAGCACCATCTGGGCTATACGTTCGCCATCGTTGATAACGAAATCCTCTGTAGAGAAATTGATGAGCAGAACCATGATTTCACCGCGATAATCGGCATCGATGGTTCCCGGCGTATTCAATACGGTAATGCCATGCTTCAAAGCCAGACCGCTGCGAGGACGGATCTGCGCTTCATAACCTGCAGGCAAAGCCATATAAAGACCGGTTGGCACCAGTCGCCGCTCCATAGGATGAAGCACGATTGTCTCATCGATGTTTGCACGCAAATCCATGCCGGCACTCTGAGGTGTGGCAAACGCAGGTAGAGGCTGATGCCCCTTGTTGATAATCTGTACTTTTATCATGACTTTTTCTTTTTTATCTGTGTCTGAGTTTAATAATCTGCAAAAATAAGCAATTTTGATGGAATAAATGAATTTTTGAGGATAAAAACATGTAATTTATCATATTTTATTTTGATTTGTGCTTACTTTAGTGTATTTTTGCGCTACAGAATCAAGTAATACAATAATATGGAATGGAAACAACTGATATCCAACAAGCGTTTCGGACAGGAGCATAAGCATGCCGAGCGCCATGATGATCGCTCTGAATTCAAGCGCGATTACGACCGTCTTATCTTTTCATCGGCATTCCGCCGCCTGCAGAACAAGACGCAGGTTTTCCCTTTGCCGGGCAGCATCTTCGTTCACAACCGCCTCACCCACAGTCTGGAGGTGGCGAGTGTGGGCATGTCGATAGGTAACGACATTTCCCGACGTGTGATCCAAAAGCGGCCTAAACTGAAGGATACGCTCGTTGAGGAGATAGGTACCATTGTAAGTGCAGCCTGTCTGGCACATGATTTGGGCAATCCGCCTTTCGGTCATTCCGGCGAGAAAGCCATCCAGACTTTCTTCTCAGAAGGACCGGGTCAGAAGATAAAATCAATGGTTTCATCGGAGTTTTGGGATGATATTACGCATTTCGAAGGCAACGCAAATGCCTTCAGAATCCTGACCCACCGGTTCAAGGGGCGCCGTCAGGGAGGCTTCGTGATGACCTATTCCATGCTTGCTTCCATCGTAAAATACCCGTTTGCAAGCAGTCTTGCCGGCAACCACGGCAAATTCGGTTTCTTTGCTTCCGAAGCGGAGTCTTACAGGAAAATTGCCGATGAATTGGGCATTTTTTGCAAATCTGCACCGGGTGAGCCTCTCAAATATGCCCGCCATCCACTTGTATATATGGTAGAAGCTGCCGACGATATCTGCTACGAAATCATGGACATTGAAGACTCCCATAAGCTCAAGATTCTTTCCTTTGCCGAGACCGAGCACTTACTGCTGAGTTTCTTCGATGAAGATATCCAGCAGAAGATACGCCAGCGCATCATCGACGAAGAAATGACTGACGAAAACGAGAAAGTGGTTTACATGAGAGCCAGCGTCATCGGCAAACTGGAGAACGAATGTGTGGCAGCCTTCCTGGCGCACGAGGAGGAAATCCTTGCCGGAACTTTCGAGGGCAGTCTCATCGACCATATTTCCGAGCGCCAGAAAAAGGCATACAAGGAATGTGAGAAGATCTCCTACTCTAAGATTTACCAAAGCAAGCCGGTACTCGACATAGAACTGTCGGGTTATCAAATCATGGCAACTCTGATGGAGGTTTTCATCGAAGCAGCCGTAAACCCATCGCGTTTCTACTCCAAGCAGCTCTTGCGCCGGGTAAGCAGCCAGTATGATATAGAGAACGAGAATCTGGAGGAGCGCATCATGGCGGTAATTGATTATATCAGCGGCATGACCGACATCTATGCGCTCGACATCTATCAGAAGATCAACGGAATCAGTCTGCCTATTGTATAAGGGAAAATGTAAGGGATAAAACAGATCTTAAACTAAAAAAATAACACGGACAATTTGATTTGTCCGTGTTATTTTTTCTTCTTATTTTAAAAACACCCCGTATAACGGCATGTTAGTGATATTAGCCTGCTGACGATAAGGCAACATAGAATAACGGATGGCTGAAATATCCGGATGCTCCAGCAGATAATGATGAAGGGAGGTTGCCTTGACGCTTGTACCCCCTTTTACCTCAATAGGCAATAAGACACCATCACGCTGAATCAGAAAATCCATTTCCATACGAGAAGTATCGGAACTGTAATAATAAATATGCTGCAATCCGGATGCAAGCAACTGCTGCAACACATACTGTTCCGTAAAAGCTCCTTTATATTCAGTAAATACCGCATCACCCAAAAGAACCTCCTTGGCAGACGTATCAGCCATGGCGCCCATCAACCCGCAATCGCATAAATAGAGCTTAAACGCCGATAAATCTTCATAAAACTTCAGAGGCAACTCTGGCTTCGATACCTTTGTAATCTTATACACCAGTCCAGCATCCACCAGCCACTGGATGGCAAGTTCAAATTCCTTGGCCCTACCGCCCTTCTTCAATACGCCATAGACAAACTTTTTGTTCTCCTTCGACAACTGCCCCAGAATGGATTGCCAAACCATATCAATTCGGGGCACTTCCTGTGATGGAGCATGCTTGGAGAAATCACTGGCATAGTTGGAAAGAATCTCGTTCTGCAGGCTGCGCACCTGATTGAGCAACTTATTTTCAGCAAAAGCCTTTACCACTTCGGGCATGCCACCTACATAATAATATTGTCGCAACAAATCCTTCAGTTTTTCGTGAAAAGCATTCATCAGTTCATAATCATGGCTGTGCATCAGCTTCAGCAACTGCTCCTCGTCCATCGCCATGAGGAATTCCTCGAAATCCATCGGAAAGAGACGCAAAGTCTGCACCTTGCCTACAGGAAACGAAACTCCTGCATGTAAAGCGACTCCCAGCAGAGAACCAGCTACTACAATATGATATTCCGGGGCATCTTCACAGAAATATTTCAAAGCCTCTAAAGCCTGCGGGAATGCCTGCACTTCATCCAGAAAAATAAGAGTTTTGCCTGGAATAATATCTACCCCAGTCAAAGCACTTAAGCCCTGAATGATTCTGGCGACATCAAAATCACCCGAATAGATAGCTTGCAGGTTTACATTCCTATCGCAACTTACGTAAGCCAGACTATCAAATTCCTGCCTACCGAATTCCTTAAGGACATAAGTCTTTCCACATTGTCGTACACCATTAAGAATCAATGGCTTGTGGTGCTCCTGACTCTTCCATTCCAGAAGCTGTTCATATACCTTTCTCTTCATATCTTTACACTTTTAGACACATAAAAATGCCAGAACGATACACTTTTCGACACATGAAACCATGCTATCATTACACTTTCTGACACATAAAACCTGCGCAAAGATACACTTTTCGACACATAAAACCAAAATTCCGCTGCCTTTTCCGAGATTCATTAAGACTATTTAACCCAAGTTGTTTTGCCCCATACGCCCTGGGCTAGGAGCTTCTGCCCTTTCAGGGCGTGTGGGGACATGATGGTGTTCTGATGCCTGGGGCGTGTGAAGCTTACATGCGAAACTTGAATTAAATACCTTTTTCCTTATAAATCAAATTATTGGCTCCGCTCGTAATCTTCAGAGCCTCAGGATGTTCCTTAATAAAACTGTTGATATGGCGAACTCGCTTCTCTTCCAAAATCTCATCGATGGCGATGAGGATACCGGTCTCCTCCACATCACCAAAACCATAGTTGATGGCGGTACCGAAAAGCTTCATCGTAGGACTCAGACTCATGTAGGCATTAACAAGAGGAGGAATATTATAACCCAACTTGCGAACTTCACGGTTCAGGATGCGATAGTCTGCCTTGAAGTCATCTTCTGTAAAGATGGCAGCCAAATCACTCTCTGGAGTATCCAATTTCAGCGGTTTCATCGGGAGTACGAGGTTCTCCTTGTCATCGAAATGCTTCTTGAGGAAATAGAGAATCATGTCGCGGCCACGACGGATGTAAGACGGATACATCGTCATCTTGCCGAAGAAATATTTTACTTCCGGATAGAGAACCGTCAAAGCGCCCAAACCATCCCAGAGATTGTCGAGAGCAAAGATGCTCTTGGTGTTGGTACGCACATTCTGATATTCGAGCGAAACGAAGGAACGGCCCAACTCTACGGTATAAGGCATATACTCCTTGAGGAACTTGTCGGAGAAATGGAACATGTGGCTGGTTGCCAGCTTAGGCTGTCCCTTCTCATCGAGCTGCCAGTCCCTACCCAGGAGATAACGGTAACCGCCGATAATCTCATCGGCTTCAGGATTCCAGACTATCAGCTGCTTGTAACAGTTGTCACCAAAGTCGAACTCATCAAGATCCATAGATTTGCCCGTTCCGCCTCCCGCTTCGCGGAAAGCGATTTCACGAAGTCGACCAATCTCTTTCAGCACATTAGGCGAATCATTTGCCGTAACGATGTAAATCTCGTTATGGCTCTTATTGGTCATTCTCAGTTGCTTGTCGGGTGTAAGCTCGCTCTTCAGGAGCTCACGGTCAATCGGTTGGATGATTTCTTCTTCCATATTACTCTTCTTCTATGCTATGATTCTACGATTTCGTTAATATAAAACAATGTTCCCGGGTTTTGCAAACCATTAAAGTTCATAAACCCTGTCTTCAACATACTGCGCCCACTCGGTAGCCGACTTGCTCTTATCAAAAGTCTGCCAAGGAATCGGTTTGCCGATGGAGATGCGGAAATGCTTGCCCACATTCCTGTACATCTCGTCAACCAGGAACAGCATGGCGAGATTAAACGGCAGATACTTGTCGCTAAATCGGGCGATGCGGTAGAAACGTTCAGAGTTGCACCCTCCGAAATGGATAGGCACCACATCGCGCTGATATTCTATACTCTTAGAGATAAACGTCTTCTTCCAAGGCAGGTCGTGGATGGTTCCATCCTTGCGCTTGCGGCTGTTCAAGCCTGCCGGAAACATCAGCATGTGGTTGTCACTCTTGAAGCCCGCCTCCACCATCCGTGGGAAATCGCGACTCTGGCGACCCGTCTTGTTGATGCCGATACTTACAGGTTTCAAACCCGGCAAGTTGAGCAGAAGATCATTCACCAGATAGCGGAACTTGCCATCATAGTGCTTGCCGATGATGGAACCGAGACATACACCGTCCTGTCCGCCCAGAGGATGATTGGAAACAAAGGTATAGAGTTTGCCGTCGTTCTTGTCAGGCAGGTTTTCCAAGCCTACGATTTCAACATCCATCTTCAGATAGCGCACACATTCGGTGAGCCATTCAGTACCTGAAAGGCCACGGCTCTCCCACAAGAACCTGTTCACCTCGTCCTCGTGAATAATCTTCTTGAGCCAGGAAACCAGGAAGCGCGGTACGAATTTCACCTTGCTTCCCATCTTGCTCTTAAGAATCTTATCTATGTCTATCGTTTTCTCTATTGATTCACTCATGTTTGCTAAAACTTATATAAGTTAGTGCAAAAGTAACTCAACTTTTTCAAATACGTGCCATTTTTTCCAAAAAAATAGCAAAAAAGCGAAAATTTATTAGTTTTTTTAAACTATCACGACAAATCGAGCCCATTTTGCACGTATTTTTGCAAAAACATCACACTTGATGAGACCAAAAAGGCAATGCCCGAAACTGGAAGGTGAAGTTGACCAAAAACAACTTTTTCATTAAGTTTTATAAATTTTGTGGGAAAATGTAAGGCTATATGGAGATTTTTATGTACCTTTGAACCCAAATTTATACATTAATAAGTACGCACGCAATATTATAACGCGATAAGACAGCAAAAAGATATATGATAAAGACAGCAGAAACATATCACGTACCGGTGCTCCTCAAGGAGAGCGTTGACGGGTTGAACATACAGCCAGGAGGCATCTATGTAGACGTAACCTTCGGTGGTGGCGGACATTCCAGAGAGATTCTGTCGCGCCTGACTGAGGGAGCGCACCTGTACAGTTTCGACCAGGATGCCGATGCAGAGCGCAACGTGGTGGCAAACGAGAACTTCACCTTCGTATGCTCCAACTTCAGATTCCTGAAAAACTGGATGCGCTACTACGGGGTAGACGGACTCGACGGACTGTTAGCCGACCTGGGCGTATCGAGCCACCACTTCGATGACGAGACCCGCGGTTTCTCCTTCCGTTTCGACTCCCCACTCGACATGCGCATGAACAAGCGTGCAGGCAAGACTGCTGCCGACATCGTAAACGAATATGACGAAGGTGCCCTTGCCGACATCTTCTACCTATACGGTGAGCTGAAGAACTCGCGCCGCATCGCCTCGGCACTCGTCAAGGCAAGAACCGAGAAGCCCATCCTTACCACCAAAGACTTCATGGCAGCCGTAGAGCCCCTCTTCAAGCGGGAACGCGAGAAGAAAGACATGGCAAAACTCTTCCAGGCGCTGCGCATAGAAGTGAACCACGAGATGGACGCCCTGAAAGAGATGCTCCGCTCAGCCACGGAACTTCTGAAACCGGGAGGCCGACTCAGCGTCATCACCTATCACTCGCTGGAAGACAGAATCGTAAAGAACATGATGAAAGCGGGCAATGCAGAAGGCAAGATAGAGCAGGACTTCTTCGGAAGAATAGAAACCCCTTTCAAACTCGTGAACAACAAGGTAATCGTTCCCGATGCCGACGAGCAGGAAAGGAACCCTAGGAGCAGAAGCGCCAAACTAAGAATAGCAGAAAAGAAATGATAAACGATAAAGACATAAACATCAGTGAGAAGCCTATAGCCGAAGAAAAGGCACAGGCATCACAGGAACCGCCGAAGCAGGAAACTCCGCAGCAGGAGCCACAGCAGCAAGAGGCTCCACAGGCTTCGCTCAAGGAAGTGATTGCCAAGCAAGCCATTGAGGAAGAGGCTTCAGAATCATCGAGCTTTACGCTGCGAAAGATTCTGGGTGGAGACATTCTTACCGCACAAATCATGCGCCGGCAGATATGGCTCGTTATCCTCATCGTGTTTTTTGTCATTATCTACATATCCAACCGATACAATATCCAGAACGATATCATCGAGTTGGACAAACTGCAGAAAGAACTGCAAGACACCAAATACAAAGCGCTGTCTACAAGCAGCCAGATAACAGAGAAGAGTCGTGAAAGTAATGTGCTCGACATGCTGAAGAACAACAAAGACAGCGTGCTGCACATCGCCACCCAACCTCCATACATCATAAACGTACCCGAAGAATGAGCAGCAAATTTGATCACAAGAAAGTAATGCCCCGCTACAGCGCCATCGCCATCATCATGACGATTTTCGCCATAGCCGTAGTGGGTAAAGCGCTCTACATCATGACCGCCAAGCATGATTACTGGATGAAGGTGGCAGAACGGCAGAAGAAGGATTCCGTGACCGTAAAGCCAAACCGAGGTAACATCTTGAGCTGCACAGGACAGCTGATGGCAAGTTCGCTGCCGGAGTTTAAGGTTTTCATGGACTTCAAGGCGCTGAAAGATGCAGAAAACGACTCGCTGTGGGATGCCAAGCAAGACTCCATCTATCTTTGCCTGCACCAGATATTCCCGAATCTGAGCGAGTCTGATTTCAAGAAGCACCTCACCGAAGGTCGCGCCAAGATGAGCCGCCACTGGCCGGTTTATCCGAAGCGTGTAGACTATAACACCTTCACCGAGATAAAGAACATCCCTGTATTCCGCCTGAAACCCTACCAGAGCGGTTTCCACTGGGAAGAATATAATGCCCGAACCAGAACTTACGGTTCGCTGGCAGGCCGTACCATCGGAGCCATGTATGGCGCCAAGGATACCGCCCGCTTCGGTCTGGAGCTGAGTTACGACTCCATCCTGCGAGGCACCAACGGTATCGTGCATCGCCGCAAGGTTCGCAACAAGTTCCTCGACATTACCGATACCCCTCCTATTGACGGAGCCGATATCGTGACCACCATCGATGTGAGCATACAAGACCTTGCCGAACGCTCACTCATCGACGAGCTGAAGGAAATCAACGCCAATGTGGGTGTAGCCATCGTGATGGATGTACCTACGGGCGACATCAAGGCCATCGTAAACATGGAGAAATGTTTCGACGGCGAATACAGAGAAATCCACAACCATGCCGTGAGCGACCTTCTGGAGCCAGGTTCGGTGTTCAAGCCAGCCTCTATCCTCGTAGCGCTGGACGACGGAGTGGTAGACACGACCTATCACGTAGAAACCGGTGGCGGTATATGGCCGATGTACGGCAGAGAAATGAAAGACCACAACTGGCGAAAAGGCGGATACGGAATGCTGACCCTCGCACAGACTCTGTGGTACAGTTCGAACATCGGTGTGAGCCGCATCATAGACGACCATTACCGCAACAACCCAGAGAAATTCGTAAAGGGTATCTACCGTACCGGTCTGCACGACGACCTGAAGATTCCACTGGCGGGAGCAACACCAGCCAGAATCCGCATGCCGCACAGAAACAAGAACGGACAATATGACAACTGGGCAAAGACCAGTTTGCCATGGATGAGTATCGGATATGAGACCCAGATACCGCCTATCTCTACCCTCACCTTCTACAACACCATCGCCAACAACGGCAAGATGATGCGACCAAGATTCGTGAGCAAGGTAATGAAGAACGGAGAAACCATCATGGAATTTCCTCCTGAAGTGATGCGCCAGCAGATAGCCAAGGAGAAGAGCATCAAGGAGCTGCAAACCATCCTGGAACAGGTGGTAAGCGTGGGACTGGGAAAGAAAGCCGGTTCGCCTAACTTCAAAGTGGCAGGAAAGACCGGTACAGCCCAGATTTCAAAAGGTGCCGGTGGATATAAGAGTGGCGGAACCAGCTATCTCATCAGTTTCGCAGGCTACTTCCCTGCCGATGCGCCACGCTACAGCTGTATCGTCTGCATACAGAAATCCGGTTTGCCTGCTTCGGGCGGTACGATGTGCGGTAAGGTCTTCCATCAGATTTCAGAAGGCATCATGGCGCAGAGTCTGAAAGTTGACGTAAAGGACGCCTGCGACTCAGCATCCGTCTTCGTTCCTGACGTAAAGGCAGGCAATATCCTTGCTGCCAACTATGTGCTCAGCCACCTCGGCATCAAGACCAATGCCAACTGGAGTGGCAGCTATGCCGACGGCAACCCTATCTGGGGCAAGGCAGAGCGCGTGGGTAACCACAGCATCAAGCTCATCAGGGAGAAGCAATACGGCAAGACGATCGTACCCGACATTACCGGAATGGGAGCCCGAGACGCAATCTACAATATGGAGAGCCGGGGCATCAAGACCCAGATTATAGGTAGAGGAAAGGTAGTAAAGCAGAGTCTGGTGCCGGGAACGGTCATCAAGAAAGGTGCCGTATGCAGCATTGTGCTCGAATAAAACTCAGAAACAGTTATCTGAAACCCTATATATAATAAGGTGCAGATAAAGAAATATATAGAATATAAAACAGAAACAGGATATGAAGTTACAAGAATTACTCAAAAACATCGAGCCGGTTCAGATAATCGGCGATGCTGATGTAGAGGTTACGGGAGTAAACATCGACTCTCGCAAGATTAAGGAAGGTCATCTCTTCGTTGCCATGAAGGGAACGCAGGTTGACGGTCACAAGTTTATTCCAAAGGCATTGGAACTGGGCGCAAAGTCGGTTTTGTGCGAAGACATGCCTGAAGAGAAAGTTGAGGGCGTAACTTACATTCAGGTCGCTTCGACCGAGGATGCTGTCGGCAAGGTAGCAACCCTCTTCTACGGCGACCCTTCAAGAAAGCTCAAACTGGTAGGCGTAACAGGTACCAATGGTAAGACCACCATTGCCACCTTATTATATAATATGTTCCGCAAGTTCGGCCATAAGTGTGGCTTGCTCTCTACCGTCTGCAACTACATTGAGGACGAGGCTATCCCTGCCGACCATACCACCCCAGACCCTATCGAACTGAACATGCTCCTGGGCAAGATGGTAGAGGCTGGCTGCGAGTATGCCTTCATGGAGTGCTCTTCTCACGCCATCGCACAGAAGCGTATCGGAGGTCTGCAGTTTGCCGGAGGCTTGTTCACCAACCTGACCCGCGACCACCTCGATTACCACAAGACATTCGAGAACTACCGTAACGCCAAGAAGGCTTTCTTCGACGGACTGCCTAAGACAGCCTTTGCCATTACCAATGCCGACGACAAGAACGGCATGATCATGGTACAGAACACCAAGGCTACCGTGAAAACCTACTCTACCCGCAGCATGGCAGACTTCAGAGCCAGGATTCTGGAGTGTCACTTCGGCGGCATGTATCTGGAGATTGACGGCAGAGAAGTGGGCGTACAGTTCATCGGTAAGTTCAACGTGAGCAACCTGCTCGCCGTATATGGTGCAGCCATTATGCTCGGCAAGAAGCCAGAGGATGTACTCGTAGTGATGAGTACCCTTCACAGCGTAAGCGGAAGACTGGAACCAATCCAGTCGCCAGAAGGTTATACCGCCATTGTTGACTATGCCCATACACCAGATGCACTGGAGAACGTATTGAACGCCATCCACGAAGTGCTCGAAGGAAAGGGCGGAGAAGTCATCACCGTTTGCGGTGCCGGTGGCAACCGTGACAAGGGCAAGCGCCCATTGATGGCACAGGAGGCTGTAAAGCAGAGCGATAAGGTAATCATCACCAGCGACAACCCACGTTTCGAAGAGCCACAGGACATCATCAACGACATGCTTGCCGGACTCAATGCCCAGCAGATGAAGAAGGTAATCAGCATCGTAGACCGCAAGGAAGCCATCCGCACAGCCTGCATGCTGGCAAAGAAGGGCGACGTGATTCTCGTAGCCGGTAAGGGACACGAAGATTACCAGGAGATCAAGGGCGTAAAGCACCACTTTGACGATAAGGAGGTGATTCGCGACATCTTCGGAATTTCACAGAAGTAAAAGCAATCAAGAAAAGAAAGAAAAATGTTATACTATCTCTTTAGATTTCTGGAGCAGTGGGGCATCTCAGGTTCTCACATGTGGGGCTACATCTCATTCCGTGCCCTGCTTGCGCTGATTTTATCATTGGTAATCTCTGCCTGGTTCGGCGAGAAATTCATCAAGTATCTCAAGAGCAAGCAAATTACAGAGACACAGCGCGATGCCAGCATCGACCCGTTTGGTGTCAAGAAGATTGGCGTTCCTTCTATGGGTGGTGTCATCATCATCCTGGCTATCCTCGTACCGGTACTGTTACTCGGACGTTTGCGCAACATCTATCTGATTCTGATGATCATCACCACCGTATGGCTCGGCTTTCTCGGTGGAATGGACGACTTCATCAAGATATTCAAGCGCGACAAGGAGGGATTGAAGGGCAAATATAAGATTATAGGACAGATTGGCATCGGCCTGATCGTGGGACTGGTACTCTGGTCTTCACCTGATGTCTGTCTCTTATACACATCTGACGCTGCCGACGAATAGCCT
>ENA-OYDK01000043-OYDK01000043.1-human-gut-metagenome-genome-assembly--contig:-NODE-43-length-24193-cov-8.465863_pt1 | contig 24193 bp, 12 predicted proteins | sample MGYA00243549_ERZ652903 | MGnify/ENA primary metagenome ERZ652903 (study PRJEB26926, sample SAMN06164813) | human gut metagenome | biome: ENVO:00009003; feature: ENVO:2100002; material: ENVO:00002003... | reverse complement strand
ACTCCCGAAAAGGAGAAGACATACGATATGAGTGGCTTCGCCAAGGGAGCCGATGTAAGTTGGATTACAGAGATGGAGCAGAACGGAAAGAAGTTCTATAATACTAACGGTAAGGCTACTGAGTGCATGGCGCTTCTCCGCGACCTCGGCATGAACTCCATCCGTCTGCGTGTCTGGGTAAATCCGGAAGGTGGCTGGTGTGGCAAGGATGATGTCATCGCCAAGGCTTGGCGAGCTCAGCAGCTCGGTATGCGACTGATGATAGACTTCCACTACTCTGATACCTGGGCTGACCCAGGAAAGCAGGGTGTTCCTGCTGCCTGGAAGAACTATGACTTCAGTCAGATGAAGCAGGCGGTTGCCGATCATACCAAGGATGTATTGAATGCCTTGAAGGCAAGAGGTGTCAACGTAGAGTGGGTACAGGTAGGTAACGAGACCACCGACGGAATGCTCTGGAATGATGAGGATGGCGATGCTGCCCTGAAGGTGACAGGCCGTGCCTCTAAGAACATGGCAAACTTTGCCGCTTATATCAATGTCGGTTATGATGCCGTCAAGGCGGTTTATCCGGAGGCTAAGGTGATTGTGCATCTCGATAAGGGAAATAACCTGAGCCAATATACCTGGATGTTTGACGGCTTGAAGCAGAATGGAGCCAAGTGGGATGTCATCGGTATGTCGCTCTATCCTGATTGGATTACCGACCAGACCTGGGAGCAGGTTTCTGATGATTGCCTCAGCAACATCAAGACCCTTTCCGGCAAATACAACTGCGATGTCATCATCTCAGAGATTGGTATGGTGTGGAATTCAGAGAATGCCGCTCCATTCCTCAAGAAGATGGTGGATGGCTGCAAGGCAATCTCTACCTGCGAGGGTGTGTTCTACTGGGAGCCTGAGTGCAACAGTGGCTGGAACGGCTACGACAAGGGAGCCTTCGACAACAGCGGCAAGCCAACCGCTGCACTCGATGCCTTCAAGTAATCAGGTAAGTTAGCTTTCTTCGCTTCCTTTGGGAGCGATAGAAGCGAATCTGAAGATAGAATATAGAACAAACTATAGAAAATAATATATATGATCAAGAAAAGCATAGCTTTCATGACTCTTGCCCTGGCGCTCTCTTCCGTGTGCCAGGCGCAGAGCCGAAAAATAATAAATTTGCCATCGTGGGATTTCTCCCGTGATGGCAAGGCGTGGCAGCAGGTAGCTGTTCCGCACGATTGGGCTATCTCGGGACCTTTTGATAAGAAATGGGACCTGCAGATGGTGGCCATCGAGCAGAATGGCGAAACCGAAAAGACCGAGAAGTCGGGACGTTCTGGTGCGCTGCCTTGGATAGGTGAGGGTATGTATAAGATGAACTGGATGGCTCCTAAGGGCTATAAGCGTGCCGTACTCGTCTTCGACGGTGCCATGAGCCAGCCTGTTGTCTGTGTCAATGGCAAGGAGGCAGGCAAGTGGGCTTACGGCTACAATGCCTTCCGCATCGACATCACACCTTTCATCAAGTTTGGTAAGAGTAATCTCATCGAGGTACATCTTAATAATGTAGAGGAGAGCAGTCGTTGGTATCCGGGAGGCGGTCTTTACCGTCCGGTTTCCGTAGAACTTTATGGTAACGAGAACTTCTCTACCTGGGATACCTTCGTCCGTACCCTGAAGGCTGATAAGCAGGAAGCTGAAGTAGAAGTAAATGCACTGCTGGAAGGAAAGACTGGTAAGTCGGGCAAGACCGTCATAGCCCTGTTGGATGAGGCTGGCAAGAAGGTTGCCGAGCAGATCGTCACAGGTGCCAATCCTGAAATCAAGACTACTCTGAAGGTAGCGAATCCTCATCTCTGGTCTCCGGAATCTCCTTACCTCTATCAGGTAAAACTTACCCGATATGAAGGAAAGAAGGTGGCTGATGTGCAGACCCTGAAGACCGGTATCCGCACCATTGCCGTATCCAAGGATTATGGTTTCCAGCTCAATGGCGTTACCCGCAAACTGAAGGGCGTCTGTCTGCACCACGACCTCGGTCCATTGGGTGCTGCAGAAAACAAGGCAGCTCTCATCCGTCAGATCAAGATGATGAAGCAGATGGGTTGCGACGCCATCCGTACAGCCCACAACATGCCTTCTACCATGCAGATGGAACTCTGCGACTCTCTCGGTATGATGGTAATGGCTGAGAGCTTCGATATGTGGATTTATCCTAAGTGCAAGAATGGCTACGCCAAGTTCTTCAAGGAGTGGAGCGACAAGGATATGACCAATCTGGTGAAGCACCATCGCAACCATCCTAGCATCATTATGTGGAGTATCGGTAACGAGATTCCTGAGCAGTGGAGCAAGGAGGGTAAGGAGATAGCCAAGCATCTGCAGGATATCTGTCATCAGTATGATCCTTCCCGCCCTGTTACCCAGGGTATGGACAAGGCTGAGGCTGCCCTGAAGAGTGGATTTGCCCAGGTGATGGACGTTCCGGGCTTCAACTATCGCGTACATAAATATTATAAGAATATCGAGCAGTTGCCTCAGGGATTCCTCCTGGGTTCAGAGACAGCATCTACCGTCAGCTCCCGTGGCGTGTATAAGTTCCCGGTTCAGGTGCGTGCCAGCAACAACAATCCATACGCCGATGGTCAGTGCTCTAGCTATGATACGGAGTATTGCTCCTGGAGTAATCTTCCGGATGATGACTGGAAGATGCAGGATGACTACAGTTGGGTAATCGGTGAGTTCGTGTGGACGGGCTATGACTATCTGGGCGAGCCGACTCCTTACGATACCTACTGGCCAAGCCGCAGCAGCTACTTCGGTATCTGCGACCTTGCCGGACTTCCAAAGGATAGATATTATATGTATCGTGCCCGCTGGAACGAGCAGCAGCATACTACCCATCTTCTTCCTCACTGGAACTGGAAGGGCAGGGAAGGACAGGTTACCCCTGTATATTGCTACACCGATGGTGTGGAAGGCGAACTTTTCGTCAACGGCAAGAGTCAGGGCAGGGTTCGCAAGGACAAGTCAAGCCGCCTCGACCGCTACCGTCTGCGCTGGAACAATGTGAAGTATGAACCGGGTGAGATTCGCGTGGTTACCTACAACCAGTATGGCGATAAGGTGGGCGAGGACGTGAAACGTACCGCCGGCGAGCCTGCACAGATGAAGTTCAGCGTAGAAACACCTGATCATGAGCCTATTGCCTGCATGGTAGAAGGCTGTACCGATGAACACAATGTGCTTCTGAATGCCGATGGCAACGACCTTGCCTTCATCACCGTGAGTCTGCAGGATAAGGACGGCAATGAATGTCCGCTCGCCGATGACGAACTGACCTTCGAGGTGAGTGGCGCCGGCACTTTCAAGGCAGCCTGCAATGGCGATGCCACATCGCTCGAACCGTTCACCCAGCCTCAGATGAAACTCTTCTCCGGCAAACTCGTTGTCATCGTACAGAGCAGCAAGCAGAAGGGCGACATCATCCTGAAGGTAAAAGACAGCAAGCGAAATATCGAAAAGTCGATTACGCTCCAGGCAATATAAGAAGACTGAGACAGATTTCAGTTGGTTATAAAGTATATAGTTTATATCGGATCCTCTGGGAATAGCAGCGGCTATTTTTCCCAGGGGATTCTTTTTTTTTTGAATTTTCTCCGATATTTTTTGGCGTTATCATGAATATTGTGTAAATTTGCACACATGAAGAAGTCAAAAGAACCTATAAACCGCATCAGCATGGCAATTGCTATGCTCTTTGTTTCGCTCGCCATCCATGCGCAGCGTTTCGTCAACACCTCCCTTGAAGGTGCTCAGTCCGTTTGTGCCATTACCCAGGACAGTGATGGAATGATATGGCTCGGAACCGACAACGGTCTTTACAGCTATGATGGTTATCATGGCTACCGCCATTTTCAGGAACATACATTCAGCAATACGCGTGTCAATGCGCTCGGTTTCGAGGGCAGGATGCTCTATCTGGCTACTGGCAACGGCATCCTGAAATTCGATACGCAATCTTATCAATATGCCGAAACACCAGCCATGAAGGCTTTTGCCGATGAGGCGAAGCGCAAGCAGCTGAAGGAACTCCGTGTGCTCGATATCAAGGGTGGTAAGACTGACTTCGGTGGCGATGTCTATGCCTTGCTCTCTACTCCGCGAGGCTTGCTCGTAGGTTCGCTTGCTGGTCTGCGTCTCGGCAGCAGACTGATTCCGCTCCGTGCCGGAGAACAGCCGCTGGTCAATGCGCTCGCCTATGATGCCAAGCGCCGATGCTACTGGATTGGTACCGAGGGCGCTCTCTATTGTGCCGACCTGCAGCTCAGGAACTTCTCACAGATTCCAGCTCTGAACGGCAATTCCATCAAATGTCTTTCTACAGATGCTGCCGGCAATCTCTATATCGGAACCGATAACGGACTCTATCAGATGGCACTCTCCAATGCCATCACCCATTATATCCACGATTCCCGCGATGATGCTTCTATTCCTAACAACATCGTCTGGGCTTGCTTTGTAGATAAATGGCAGAATGTATGGGTGGGTACTGACAATGGACTCTCCCGTCTCACTACCCATACCTATTACCGCTATGTATCGCTCGATAAGATTACGATGTCGGGTGAGGGCAACTGTCTCCATGCCATGCTCCAGACCCGTAACGGCGAATGGTGGATGGGCGGTACCAACGGACTGATTCATTTCACCCGGAATGCTGAAGGTTATCAGAATGTGGCATGGTACAAGCAGAACAGCTCTGCCTTCCCGCTGAGTCATAACCGTGTACGCAAGATTTATGAAGACCATGACGGCGATGTATGGATCTGTACCGACCATGGCATCAACTTCTATGACCGCAGTTCCCGTCAGATGCGCAACTTCATCGTCTACGATAAGAGTGGCAAGTATTCTACTGCCTGGGCTTACGATATTCTCCAGGACAAGAAGGGCAGGATATGGATGGGTTCTTATCAGGGCGGTGTCTTCGTGATGGATAAGGCGGCTCTTCTGAGCGGCAAGACCATAGCCGACTGGCATTACTCGGACAAGGGAAAGAATGCGCTCTCTGGTCTGCATGTAGGTCAGATGGTGATGGATGGAAAGGGTAGGATTTGGGTTTCTACCTATACCCGTCTCGACTGCATCAATCCGAACGATATGAAGGTGGTGCAGGTAGCTAACTCAGATGTTGTCAACTATCTGATGGCAGACAGCAAGGGCAATATCTGGATGGGTGATAACAATTCGGTAATCTGTTATTATGCAGCCGGTTCTGTGCTGGGTAACAGCTTTTCTTCCAAGACATGGCAGATTGGTGGCAAGGTAAGTACCATGTGCGATGTGGAAGGCAAGATATGGGTGGTATCGGGCAATGAATGCTGCGTAATCAATCCACAGGGCGAGAGCCAGCGCTTCATGATTCCTTCTGTTGTGCCGCTCAACATCTGTTACAGCAGACAGACTCATGAGGTAATGATGGGCGGCAATGACGGCTATGTGGCAATCAGTTCCGATGTAGCACAGAAGCCTAAGCAGTTTGCCCGCTTGATGCTGGCTGGAATCATCGTAAACGGACAGGCTTGTGAGGAGCGTGGAGAAATCCTGAAACTGAAGAGTGATGAGAACAACTTCACCCTGCAGCTCACCGACCTTCCTTTTGCTGATCATCCTTCAGCCGTTTATGCTTACAAACTCGAAGGCAGCGACCACGACTGGCATTATCTGAACTCCGGCAATATCGATATCACCTACAATGGTTTGTCGTATGGCGATTATCATCTTACGGTTCATGCCGTGGATGGCGAAGGCAAGATAGCCGCCGAGGTTTATTCGCTCGACATCTCCGTCCTGCCGCCTTGGTATCTCTCCTGGTGGTGCAAACTCTTCTATATCACGGCACTCATCGTGTTTGTGGCATGGCTGGTAAGCTGGTATTTTCTGCGCAAGGAACTGGCTGATGCCCAGAAGCAGAAGGCTGAGGTGTTGGAGCAGGTACAGATGCGTATAGACTTCTTCAACCGTCTGACGGAAGATTTGAAGGCTGCCGTAGCTCATCATTCATTTGATGAGGTGACAGCTCTGATGGTCCGCTACCTGAATGTGAAGATACCTGAGGTGTCATCTTCTGTTTCTACTGGGTTATCCGCTTCGCCTGTATCTGAGCCAGAGTCATCATCTTCAGAACCAGTTCCTGCACGCTCAGAATCTTCTGAAGAGGAAAAGAAGATTGTAGATATCAGCGAGTTGGATGGGGCAGACAAGCGTCTGCTCGAAGAAATCGATGAGGCGATAGAGAAGCACATGATTGATTCCGACTTCAATGTTTCGATGTTGCAGGATGTGATAGGCATAGGTGGCAAACAGCTGTATCGCAAGACGAAGGCGATAACGGGCCGTACGCCTGTAGAGTATATCCGTGAGATGCGTATGAGCCGTGCTGCCGAGCTCCTGAGCCAGGGCAAGTTCAGTGTTTCCGAGGTGATGTATACCGTTGGTTTTTCCAACAGCAGTTATTTCTCCAAATGCTTCTCCAAGGAGTATGGCATGACTCCTACGGAATATATGAAGGTGAAGAGGTAAATGTATCCTTCGGCTTGTCGAGATATCTGCGTCAGCTGATAAAATACGTTCCGATGCAGTAAAAAATGCGTCCCGATGTAGCATTTGCTACGTCCCGACGCAGCAAAAGATACGTCCGGACGTAGTACAAGCTACGTCGGGACGTAATTTCAGCTTTATGAAAACGGCTGCATAGAAACAAAAAAAGTATGTATTGAACTTGTTTTTGCAAACTGTAATCGGATGTGACAAAAAATCGACAATTAACTAAATTTATGAGCAAATATGCTAAAAAACATAGATATTTCATATCAAACATTTAAATTTTAAGCGATAATCTTGGGCAAATAAGAAAATATTCGTAATTTTGCACCAATTTAAGTTAAATAGGTATTTCCATGCGTGCATATTAGTGAAAGAATGTATAAATGGAGGGGCGAAGTGTCACCCTGAGTGCTTTCGGCTTTTACCAAACGAGAAAAAAATGAGAAAAAAATTATAATTATTAATTAATAAACTTGAAACAAACAAGGATGAGAAGATTAACTCTTTTACTTGTCTCACTTGTATTGTTGTCTATCCAATCAGTCTTGGCGCAGAGTTTCAGCGTCAAGGGTACAGTCGTGTCTGCTGAAGACAACGAACCGATGATTGGTGTGACCATTATGCAAGAGGGAACATCAAATGGCGTAGTGACCGATATTGACGGTAACTATACCATCGAAATTAAGGGTGCTTCGAAGGCTACGCTTGTCTACTCTTATGTGGGTTGCGTTACGCAGAAGCACGTTGTGAAAGCGCAGACAAATACGCTCAACATCACCCTTGCTTCGGATTCCAAGATGATGGATGAAGTGGTTGTGGTGGCGTATGGCGTGAGAAAGAAGGGAACCATTGCGGGTTCCGTGTCTGCCGTAAAGTCTGAAAAGATAGAAAATGTGCCGGCGGCAAGCTTCGACCAAGCTTTGCAGGGACAGAGTACTGGTTTGCAGGTCATCTCTTCTTCGGGTGAACCTAGCAAGGCGGCTACCTTCCAAATTCGTGGTACCAACTCTATCAACTCCGGAAAGTCGCCACTCTTTATCCTCGACGGCGTGCCAATCTCAAGTTCTGATTTCAATACTTTGAGTCCTAACGACATCGAAAGTATCTCTGTATTGAAAGATGCCTCTTCTACCTCTATCTATGGTGCACGTGCTGCCAATGGTGTGGTTGTCATCACTTCCAAGCGAGGCTTGTCAATGGACAAGGCGAAGATTACGCTCCGTGCACAGTATGGTTTCTCTGAGTTGGCACAGACCAACTGGAAAATGATGAATACCGACGAGCGTATCCAGTTTGAGAAAGAAGTAGGTCTGGATACAGGTAAGGATTACAATCTCCTTTCAAGAGTAAACGTAAACTGGCTGGACGAGGTGTTTAACGACCGCGCTCCGCTGCAGAGCTACGAACTCTCTATCAACCGTGCTACCGACCGCTTGAACTACTATGTTTCTGGTGGTTTCTACGATCAGGACGGTATCGCACAGAATTCAACCTTCCGCCGTTACAACATCCGCACCAATGCAGATGTAAAGGCTAGCAAGTGGTTGAAGGTAGGTACCAACACCATGGCTGCCTATGAGGAGGCTCAGCAGGCTGACGACGGTAGCTATACTACCGTTACTCCTATCTCAGCATGCCGATTCATGCTGCCTTACTGGAATCCATACGCAAAGGATGGCAGTCTGGCTTCACTTTCAGCAGGCAACTGGGCTGGAACCAGCGAGAACCCTATCGTTTACATGGGCTTGAATCCTATCAAGAACAAGAAATATAAGGTGCTCTCTACCATGTATGCTGAAATCTATCCGATAGAGAATCTGACTATCCGTACTCAGTTTGGTGTCGATTTCACCCATTCTACAGCATTCCTCCAGTCGTTCCCAAGTCTCTCTTCAAATCACGGACAGGGTACTGCGGCACGCCAGAGCAGCGATGCCATCAACCTGACAGAGACTACTACGGCTAACTACCGTTTCTCTCTGAACGATATCCATTCGTTCAACGTGATGCTGGGTCAGGAGGCTGTCAATTTCCACTCAGATGGTTTCCAGGTATATTCCAAGGGTCAGACCAGCGATCTCCTGACCAACGTATCATCAGGTACACGTGCCAGCCGCTGGGCAGATTCATCTTCTGATTATTCTTACCTGTCATTCTTCATGCGTGGCGAGTATAACTATAAGGAGCTCTACTATGCCGATTTCTCTCTGCGTACTGATGCTTCTTCACGTTTCGGTAAGGATCATCGCTGGGGTACATTCTGGTCGCTCGGTTTCATGTACAACGTGAAGTCGACCGACTGGCTGAAGGATATGAAGTGGCTCAGCACAGCCCAGATTGCCGTAAGTACCGGTACATCGGGTAACTCTGAGATTCCTAACTATTATCACCTGGCTCTGGTATCGGGTGGTGCCAACTACGATGATACTGCCGGTTTCTATCCATCACAGAGTGGTAACGAGGAATTGGGTTGGGAGTCAACATGGGCAAACAACTTCGCCCTCCGTTTGGGCTTCCTCGACAGAATCAACTTCAGCTTCGAGGCTTACTACAAGCGTACCTCTAATATGCTGATGCGCGTTCCTGAGTCTTATACCGTAACCGGCGAGGGCTATCGCTGGAAGAACGTAGGTGTGATGGCTAACAAGGGTATCGAGCTGAGTGCTGACGGTGATGTAATCCGCACACGCGACTTCACCTGGAATGTAAGTGCCAACGTATCTTACAACCAGAACCGATTGAAGGAACTCTATAACGGTGTAACCGAGTATGTAAACTCAACCACCGGTTTGAAGTATGTGGTAGGTCACTCAGTAAGCGAGTTCTTCCTGAACCGTTATGCCGGTGTGAACCCAGCGAATGGTGAGCAGCTCTGGTATGACAAGAACGGCAACGTGACCAACGAGTTCCGTGAGAGCGACAAGGTGATGACAGGCAAGACCTATGATGCACCTTGGATGGGCGGTTTCGGTACAAGCTTCCGTTGGAAGGGCTTGCAGCTTTCTGCCCAGTTCAGCTGGATTGGTACACGCTACGTGATTAACAACGACCGTTACTTCGAGGAGAGCGGTGTAACCTTCGGTACTGCTTACAACCAGTCAAACCGTCTGTTGTACGACCGTTGGAAGCAGCCAGGCGATATTACCGATATCCCACGTTGGGGCGAGGTAACCCAGCTCGACGATCGCTTCTTGGAGAATGCATCGTTCCTCCGTCTGAAGAATCTCAGTCTGTCCTATTCATTGCCACAGAGTCTGTTGCGCAAGACCAACTTCTTCTCTATGGTCAGAATCTATGGTCAGGCACAGAACCTCTTCACCGTAACCGGTTTCAACGGTTTGGATCCTGAGGTTTCATCCAATATTTACCAGGCACAGTATCCGGCATCACGCCAGTTTACTCTGGGTGTTGAATTGCAATTCTAACCAAGAAAGGAGAAAAAAATGAATATCAAAAATATAAAGACATACATCCTGTCGGGAATCCTAGCCCTCTCGATGTCTTCCTGTCTTGATAAGTATCCTGAGGATTCTATCTGCATGGACCAGGCTATCAACACGGTGGACGACATGGACAAGCTGGTGTACGGTATCTACGACAGTTTCAAGAGCAGCGCCCTCTATTCGGGCAATCTGACAATCCTGCCAGATCTGCAGGCAGACTTCGTGTACTGCGTGAAGGGCTACTCTAATGCCTATGGCGATATCTACCGTTGGAAAGATATCAAGGCTACCAACACCGACATTGAGGCGGTATATGCCGACCTTTATGATGTGATCAACCGATGTAATTTCCTGCTCGATAATGTTGAAAAGGTAAAGGCTGCAACCAATGATGATAAGCAGCTTGATAAGTTGGAGCAGTATGAGGGCGAGGCTTACTTCGCCCGTGCCCTGGCTTACTCAGAACTGATCAAGTGTTTCTGCAAGGCTTACGATAGCGATGAGCAGGCTGCGAAGGAACTCGGCGTTGTACTCACAGAGCACTATTACGGCAATGAGCCACAGAAGAGGGCCACTCTGAAGGAATCATACGATTTCGTATTGAGAGATCTTGACAAGGCTGCTGAATATCTGAAAGTAGACGAAGATTTCACAGGAAGTCTCTACAACGAGATTTACTTCAACGAGTATACCTGTCATGCCTTGCGTGCGCGCGTATCCTTATATATGCACAAGTATGATGATGCCATCAAGTATGCATCTAAGGTAATCGGCAGTAAGTATTATACATTAGAGAAGGCTTCTTCCAACACCTATTCAAACCAGGTGAACGATTATAAGTATATCTGGACCTATGGTGATTCGCGTGAGGCTATCTGGAAGGTAGGTTTTACCGTGAACAGCTATGGCGGTGCTCTGGGTACCATCTTCGATAACTACAACTTCGTAACTTATCGTCCAGACTATGTGCCTGAGACATGGGTCATCAACTCATTCGACAGCAAGGACCTCCGTGCTGCAGCCATCTTCACAACCCGTGTAACAGGTTATGAGCATGGTTTGCAATGGCCTTTGCTGAGCAAGTATTTCGGCGATGCAGAATTCCTGAACAGCAATATCCTGCATGTTCACCAGCCAATGGTATTCCGTCTCTCAGAGCAGTATCTGATTCGTGCTGAGGCTTACGCCATGAAGGAGGACTATGGTAAGGCAGGTAAGGACATCTCTACCTTGCGTACAGCCCGCTACTCTTCATATGGTGGTAACACCTCGATGAGCGAGAGCAACGCCATGAAGATAATCGAGGCAGAGCGCGTGAAGGAACTCTATATGGAAGGCTTCCGTCTGAACGACCTCAAGCGCTGGCACAAGGGATTTGAGCGTAAGGCTGCCGACCAGCCTGCTGCCAATTTCGTGCAGAGCAGTCTGAAGGTTGAAAAGGATGACCCTCTCTTTGTCTGGCCAATTCCTCAGCATGAGCTTGAGGCACCAGGTTCTGAGATTCAGCCTAATGAAAGTAACAAATAAAATAAAGGGAAGATCATGAAGAAAATAATGATGGGATGTTTGGCAGCCGTAGCTGCACTCATCGCTCTTGTGAGTTGTTCACAGGATTATACCACTTATGCTGGTTCAAGTCATATCATGTTCTCTGATACGCTCTATCAGTATGCTGTACAGGAAAGCAATGAGGTTTTCAATGTGCCTGTATCTGCAACCGAAAAAGCTGACTACGACCGCACCTTTGGCGTGGAGGTAGTAGACAAGCAGAGCAATGCCATCGAGGGTAAGCATTACCGCATCCTCAACAACACCGTTACAATCAAGGCGGGCGAGATGGTAGGAAATGTGAAGGTTCAGGGTATCTATGATAACATCGGCAAGACCGATTCGCTCGGCTTCACCCTGAAACTGGTGATTCCGGAGAAGTATAACTGGACAGATCTCTATAAGGACTATACCCACGTGGTAATGCAGAAGTCTTGTCCTTTCGATATCCACAACTTCTCTGGCTGGTGCATGGTTACATCTACCTTCTACAGTCAGTATCTGAACAACGTAACCAACCGTCTGATCAAGACTGAGGTAGTGGAAGGCGAGGAGAATACCGTTCTGCTGAAGGATGTTTACTATAAGGGCTACAACCTGAAGTTGAAGTTCAATACCAAGAACATTCTTGAGCCAAAGGTAGAGATGGACGACCAGATAGCTGGTGAAACCGGTGAGGCGTTCGGTACCATCTATGGAGACGGCAAGTTGCGCATCAGCCAGCCTTCTCTCTATACCTCTTATTATAACACCTGCCAGAACTATGTATTGCAGTATGTTGTTATGAGTGTAAACAACAAAGATGGTTCATTATTCGGCAACGTAGGAACCTTCATCACCATGTATGAATGGATCAGCGATGCAGAGGCAGAGAAATTGAAAGAACAAGGATATTAATCGTAGAATAAAAAGAAAATGAAAACATTGATTTCAAAATATTGGCTCGTATTGATGGCGCTGGTATCAGTGACTCTGTTCACCGCTTGTTCCAGCGATGACGATGCCGTAACTCCTGTGTTCCCACAGGTACAGACTATCGGCGGTGCAGCTGGTGCTGAGTTGGACTTCACCTTCGATGCCAACGAGAGCTGGAGCCTTTCTTCAGACAAAATCTGGTGTAAACTGGTGCAGGGCGAGAAAACAGGCGCCTTCGTACTCAATGGTACTGCAGGCAAGCAGACCATCAAGGTTAAGATTACTGCTGATGATGCCAGCAAGGATATGAGCGTGGCTCAGCTCTTCCTGAATATGGGTGGTCAGAAGGTTGCCATCGCTGAGGTTAAGCGTTCGGCTGCCGACCATAAGTTGCAGGTATTCGATGCGGCTGGCAATAATATCACCGAGACAGGTATCACTGTAGGTTACAATGTATACACCAAGTTTACTGTAAAGTCAAACTTCCGTTTTGCTGTTACCAATACTCCAGCTTGGGTAGACTTGGAAGGCGGCTTCCTGGTAGGTACACCTAACAAGGATGCTGTAGGCGGAGTTTCCTTCAAGGAGAATCAGGGCGTAAGTGCTAAGTATGCCATCGCTAAGGACCGCAACTACACCATCACCTTCACTTCTGAGGATGGCAAGGCTGCTGTAACCATACCTGTTATCTATAATGGTATGACCACCAGCACCATGGATGTTACTTATCCAACCTCTTCACAGTGGGCAGTATGGAATGTATCTCTCGATGGTAAGGTGTTCACTCAGAATGGTTCTAGCCTGAATGGCGGTGATACCAACGATTTTACCTTCTACAACTTCGTTCCTTTCACCCTCAAGACCTTGGGTGATGCTTACCAGCTGGTAGTTTTCGAGAAAAAGGAAGCTGGTCTGTTCGAGGATACATCTGGTGCTGTGAAACTGCAGGGTGAGAAGGGTGATGTGAAGCTCACAGTCGCTCCATTAGGCAGCGGAAGCCGTGAGTTCATGGTCTATGCATTGCCACAGAGCGTATTCGAGAGTCTGGAGAATGGACCCGACGGAATGCTGGAGGAAGACTTCATGACTGTGAAGAGCGATTACGACCGCTACTTCCTGATGGATGTCGTACAGAAGGAGGCCAACTCTTCTGCTGATGATCAGTCTGCAGCGCCTACAATCTTGGAGATGAACTACTTGCCAGTAGAGTGCAAGAAGGATAAATCAACGTATGGTTCTATCATATCAGAAAAATTTGGCTACAATGGTGACGAAATATATGTCGCTCAGTCAGGAGTAGGAAGCTCTCTTACAGTTAATCCTAATATCAAGGATTGGGACCCTAACACTATGATGGAGACAGGCTATCTTACAGTTAAGGATAACAACGGAAATGATGTTTATGCAGAGCTTAGTATGGATATGAATAATAACTGGATATTCTTCGTAAATGTTCCTGCTGCTACTCCGATGTTTATGGTATTCAAGGACAACGGAACTCCTGTAAAGGTTCTTGTTGTTGAATCTCCTGGTGAGGGAATGAGTAAGAAACATACTTCTATCAGAAAAATTAGAAAGTAATGAACAGAATGAAAATATTTTCAAAGGCACTCTTGTTGCTCTTGGTCTCTCTCCTGACCTTTGCAGCAACAAGTTGCTCGGATGATGAGACCGGAGGCTGGGACGGCACATACGGATATGTGCAGTTCAAGCTCAGCAAGAAGGTTTCTTCTAGAGCTACCCGTGCTACTGCCCTTGACAAACTTGAGAAACTGGATGATGCCAAGAAAATCAAGGTGGTCATGGAGCACAACGGTACAACTGTCTCTCAGACACTGGTGCTCAATTCTTATAATTCAGAGAATGCAGAGTATGGTCTGAGAAGTGAAAAACTGCAACTCGCTTCGGGTACTTACACCGTTATCGGTTTCTATCTCTATGATGCGGTAGACGAGGAGTTGCTGGCTTCTTCTGCCGGCGAAACATTCACTGTAGTAGGTGGCGGTCTGGAAGTACAGAACCTTATGGTGGAGACTGTGGAGCGTGGTAAGGTGAAGTTCAATCTCGTGAAGGAGTGGGAGAAGACCCGTGCCGGTGGTACTGAGTATCTCTTCTCTAACATCCGTCTCGTTGACGTCAGCGTAACCAACCTCTTTACCCGTGAGACCTATACCTTTCCTGAACTGAAGGTGAAATATAAGGAGTCTAGCGAAGAGCATCAGAATCCTGACAATGAGAACGATAAGTATATGGATACAGGTACAGCTTACTGCGATTCTACCGTATGGTTGCCTGCCGGTACTTATCAGGTTACCTCTTATACCACCTACGGGAAGACAGGTGCGGTGAAGACCAAGTACGAAACCCAGCCTGTAAAGGGTGAGGCGTTTATCATAGAGGATAATCAACTGAATGATACGGCTCAGGTGCCTATCCTCCTTTCCAAGACAAAGGAGTATATCAAGGACTATGAGGCTTTGAAGGCTATCTGGGAATCTCTCCATGGTAAGGAGTGGAGCTTCTATGGCGATGCTACCTTCAAGGGAGCTAACTGGAACTTCAACAAGGAACTCGATATGTGGGGCGAACAGCCGGGCGTAACGCTCAACAGCAACGGCCGTGTCATCGGTCTCGTTATCGCCGGTTTCGGTGCAAAGGGAATCGTACCTGATGCCATCGGACAGCTGACAGAACTCCAGGTGCTCAACCTCGGTTCTCACGATGAGAAGATTGGTGCCAACATCTTCAATAATTATGATGCCAACAGTCTGACTGCAGCAAAGAAGAGCAGCATGCGTCACGACTATGAGAACAAGTTTCTGAAGTATGACCCACGTGCCAACATGTCGGATATGATTGTAGAAAGCTACAACTCTGATCCTAAGGTGGCACCGAAGAACAGAATTAAGAAGGACAGTCGCATCAACCTGAAGGATGCGCAGATCGGTACATTGACCAACAAGATTACAGGTGTATCTAAGGCCATCTATCGCCTGACTAAGCTGCAGCAGTTCTACATCGGTAACTCTTCTATCACATCCGACTCGGTTTGTGCGAAGTTCTACAAGCCTGACGATCCTGTTTATGGTAAGTTTGCACAGGAGTTTAAGGAAGAGGATTGGGACAAGATGGAAAACCTGACCGATATCGAACTTTACAACTGTCCGAAGATCAGTTGCATTCCAGACTTCTACTATAAGCTCCCTAAATTGCAGGCGATGAACCTGGCGCGATGTAAGGGAATCTCTGCTAATCAGTTGAGAAAAGATTGGACTCGCTTAGCTGAGGAGAAGACAGGTAAGACACTCCAGATTCTCTATATGAGTTACAATAACCTGGAGGAGTTCCCTGAGTCTTCTGCATTGAGAAAGATGGTAAATCTCGGTTTGCTCGACCTGGCTTACAATAATATCAAGAAGGTATATCCGTTTGGTTCTGAGGTAGCTCTCTCTTCTCTCTATCTGAACAACAACCAGATTGAAGAGATTCCTGCTAATCTCTGTGCCTTTACAGATGATGTGGAAAGTCTGACTTTCGCTCATAACAAGTTGAAGAAGATTCCGAATATCTTCGATGCAAGTTCTGTTCGCGAGATGGGTTCTGTAGACTTCTCTTACAACGAGATTACAGGTGTAGATAATAGTCATGGTACCTACAAGGGTATTAATGCAGCTTCAGTCAGTCTGTCAAACAATAAGATAGAGAAGTTCCCTTCAGAGCTGTTTACTGCCGGTTCGCCAATCACAACCATCGATTTGAGCGGCAACCAGATGCGCACCATCCCTAAGGGTTCCATCAAGGGCAAGAAGGCTTATCTGCTGCAGGTTATCGACTTCCGATTCAACAAGTTGACATCCCTCTCTGATGACTTCCGCTCAACCACATTGCCATACATTACCAATATGGACTTGAGCTACAACTGCTTCACCGAGGTGCCAACCCAGCCATTGAACAGTGCCGTGCTCCGTGCCTTTGCCATCAACCACCAGCGTGATGAGAAGACCGACCAGCGTTGCCTGCGTACATGGCCTACAGGAATCACAACCTGTCCGAGCCTGATCCAGTTCCAGATTGGTTCCAACGATATCCGTAAGGTAGAAGAGACACTGACCTCTCACCTTTATATCCTGAATATCGCAGACAACCCTAACATCTCTATCGATGTAACGAGCGTCTGCGCATACATCAAGGCAGGTATGTATATGCTGTTCTACAACAAGAATCAGGACATCCGCGGTTGCGATGCTTTGGATCTCGAAAATTAAACCCTATAAGAAAGTAGTAATATGAAATATATGAATAAACTGACATTAGGTATCGTTCTCGCTGCCGGGCTTTTCACAGCCTGCAGCGATAAGGATGATGTCGATATCCCAGGAGGACTGGCGCTCGATAAAAAGGAGATAGCCATAGGCCCTCAGGGTGGAACAGAGCAGATTGCCATCGCTGCCTCACAGGACTGGGTAGCTAATACCTCTGAGCCTTGGCTGACGCTTTCGCCTGCCAACGGCGTGGGTTCTGTTGAGGGTACCATCAAGGTGGATTCTACTCTTTCCAACACGCTCCGCAGCACAGAACTCAGTTTCCAGGGTGCCAACGGACAGAGTCGCAAGCTTACCATCACCCAGTTCGGTTATGGCAAGCAGATCTTCCTGAAGGATTCTGTTGTAGAAATCGAAAACTCCGATTCTTACGATAACCGTGCTTTCGAGAGTCTGATTTCTGCCAACGTGGAATGCAAGATTGGTAAGATAGAGTATTCTTTTGAGGGTGATCTGACCGATGCCGAGAAGGCAGAGAACGAGAGCGAGCGTGAGGGCTGGCTCCTGAACAGTAAGGATGAAGATAAGCTGACAGGTACTAACCTGGGTATCGTGCTGGACAGAAAGTACCGTCCTCGCACCGTGAACTTCAAGTTCCGCTGGGCGATGAACGTGGTTCCTGCCGTTCGTGTGGCTAAGGTTCATCTCGTGCCAATCAAGGCTGAAGACCAGCTGGTAGATGCAGATGGCAATCCTACAGATGATGTTATCCTGACCGTTCGTCAGAAGGCAGCACCAAAGATTGAGGACAACCGTGCCGGTGACTCTCTCTCTGTCATCATGATCAACCAGAAACTGGGTAGCATTGCTACCTTCGATTCCAGCGATAACATGCGCAACTGGAGCGGCGTAACGCTCTGGGAAGCTACTGATGATTTAGTGAAAAAACATCCTGAGGCTTTAGGACGTGTACGTTCTGTCAAGTTCAGCATGTTCAACCTCAAGAGTGGCGAAACTCTTCCTAAGGAAGTGGGCAACCTCAAGTTCCTGGAGTCATTCTCTGTTGCTTCCAACGAGAACAACCAGATTCGTGAGGTGAACCTCGGTGATGAAATCTGCTCGCTGAAGTATCTGAAGAATCTTACCGTTCAGGCTTACGGTCTGACTCAGTTGCCTGCTAACTTTATTAATCTGGGCAAGAGTCTTGAATCGCTCAACCTGGTAAGTAACAACTTCAACAAGTTGTCAGATATCACCGATATCGTCAACGAGAAGAACTTCCCTAAGTTGCGTAACCTCATTCTCTACGCACAGCGCCGTACGGATGTTCTCTTCGACATCGCTTCGCTGGGCGAAAAGAATGCATCAGGCGTCTATGTTTATAATAACTATCCTATCGGACTGTATGGTAAGGTAAATGCCGGAACTCCAGACCGCCAGGCGCTTCTCAAGCTCCTGACATGGGATAAGTTGAATACACTGGAGTTGTCTTACTGCTTCCTGGAGGGTGAACTTCCTACCGATGAAGAGATGACTGAGGCACTGGAGGCTGCCGGCAAGGCTACCCGATACACCAAGTCTGACTTCTCTACCAACAAGGAAGATTATCTCGACAAGCTGGTAGGCGATACCTGCAAGTGGTTGCTCTCAGGCGGGGATAATCCTGTAACCTGCAAACACAAGGATGGTTCTGTAGTTAGTGAGGATGTTTATCCTCTCCAGGTGCCACGTGTATTGCCAAACTGCCGTCAGTTGTCACTCAACCTGAATTTCTTTACAGGAAAGGTGCCAAACTGGATTCTCTTCCATCCACACCTGGTAGAATGGAATGCACCAACGATGGTGTTCAACCAGCAGCCTAAGGGTAAGAATAGCGATGGCGCTGCCGTTGGTTTCTCTAATATGACAGACGACAGCTACAGCTACGACTACTATTACGGAACCAAAGACCCAGGCAGCAACTGGGAGGTTCCGGGTGTAGCTTATCCGCTCTACTACCGCACATACGTGGCAGCAGGCGATATTGATGAAGCTGCGCTGATGGCTAAGTACAGGAGAACTAAGAAAAAGTAAGATAAACATAAAAACAATATAGAAGCAAACAATGAAGAAAAAGTTTTTCTATATAGCAATGGTCGCATTGGCATTGACGGGCTGTTCTGACAGCCTGTCAACCATCGGCTCTTCTGACGGCAATTCAGAAATCACCATTCCTGCAGATGCTGAGGCGGGTGAACTGCTGATTAAGTTTAGTCCGGAGATGAGCGATATCCTCGACCAGGCACAACTGAGCAAGCCCCGCGCCGGAAAGGCTACCCGTTCGGGTATTCCTTCTACCGATGAGGTGCTCGACATCTTGGGAAGCTACAGCTTCGAGCGTGTGTTCCCGGTAGATGCAAATACTGAGGCAAGAACCCGCGAGGCGGGACTCCACCTCTGGTATACGGTGAAGTTTAATAAGGGAACCGACCTGAAGACGGCTGCCGAGCGCCTGAAGCAGTTGGGCGAAATCTCAAAGGTTCAGACCAACGGCCGCATCAAGCGTGCTTACAATACCGACAGCAAGCGCATCTATCTCAGCGATAAGGCACTTCAGCAGAAGTCTACCCGCTCAGCAGCCAATAGCGAGCCAAACGATCCGGGCTTTACCAGCCAGTGGCATTACCGTAACCTGGGCGAGGGCAACTATGATTTTGAGAACCTCAACAACAACAAGGTAGGCGCTAAGGCAGGATGTGATGTGAATGCACTTGAGGCATGGAAGACCTGTAAAGGCGATCCTTCTATCATCGTGGCTATTCTTGATGAGGGCGTGATGTATACGCACCCTGATCTGGCAGCCAACATGTGGTGCAACCCGGGCGAAAGTGTTCAGGGTGCCCAGACTGACGGCGACGGAAACGGTTATGAGGGCGACCTTCATGGCTACAACTTCGTTACTGAGAGCGGCGATATTACCTGGACTGATGCCAATGACACCGGTCATGGTACTCACGTAGCTGGTACCATTGCAGCCGTAAATAATAATGGTATCGGTGTATCTGGTGTTGCCGGTGGTGACGGAACTCCTAACTCTGGTGTCAAGATTATGTCTTGTCAGGTATTCTCCGGTCAGAACAGTGTAACCTTGGCAGGCGAGGCGAGAGCCATCAAGTATGCTGCCGATAATGGTGCAGTCATCCTGCAGTGCAGTTGGGGTTACAACTCTTCAGAGTCTAGTATCATCAACGGTTATACTCCGGGCCCTGCTACCGAGAAGGAATGGGCTGAGACCTATCCGCTGGAGAAGGAAGCTCTGGATTACTTCATCAACAATGCCGGTTCGCCTAATGGTGTCATCGACGGTGGTATTCCAGTCTTCGCAGCCGGTAACGAGTATGCTGGCAATCCTGCTTTCCCTGGTGCTTACTCTAAGTGCGTCTGCGTATCTTCATTAGCTGCCGACTTTACTCCAGCCTGCTACACCGATTTCGGTTCGCTCGTAACCCTGAGCGCTCCTGGTGGCGACTTGGAATATTACAGCAAGATTGGCGAGCAGGAAGATGAATACTGGGCAGAGACCACCGAGCAGAAAGGTGCTGTGCTCTCTACGATGATCAAGAACGGTCAGCCTGCTTACGGCTACATGGAGGGAACCTCTATGGCTTGTCCTCATGTTTCGGGTGTGGCTGCCTTGGGTCTCGCTTATGCTGCCAAGACGAACCGTCATTATCGTGCTGCCGACTTTGTAGCCCTGATGAAGAAATCTGTGAAGGATTTGGATAGTCATTATCAGAATGGTGCAACTAAGACCTACTATATGAACCATACTACCGTAGGTGCTTCGCCAGAGATTGTACAGCTCTCTAAGTACATCGGCAAGATGGGTGCTGGTCTGATTGATGCAGCTCAGCTCTTGAATAACATCACGAACAAGGAATTCAGTTCTGATATGAAGTTGCCTAACGTGTATGTGGGCATCGAGAAGACTGTTTCTCTTAACCTCGCTGCATATTTCGCAGGTCGGACAGAGGGATTCTCTTGCTCAGTAGCGAAGAACGGCGTAGCTTCTGCTTCGGTAGATGGCAAGACGCTCATCGTGAAGGGACTCGCTGCCGGAAGTACATCGCTCACCGTAACAGCTGCTGATGGTACCAGCCAGACCGTAGTTGTGACCGTTAGAAAGAGTGCCGGTAACAATGGTTGGATGTAATTGGATGTAATATGAAGATATTTGCTTTCCTATCGCTTTTCTTCCTGGCTTTGCCTGTTACGGTGAATGCGCAGGAGGAACTGCTGAAGTTTGAGCATCCGCTTATCGATGCAGGTACGATGACCGAGGACGATGCGCCTCGCACCTTCACCTTCGTAGGTAAGAATGTGAGCAAGAAGATACTGCACATCACACAGGTGAGAACCACCTGTGGATGTACCAGTTCTTATGTCAAGGGCGATGTGATGAAGCCTGGCGATACCTGTCAGGTGCAGATCACCTTCACGCCTAACCGCTATCCGGGCACCATCAATACGGGTGCTTATCTCTATCTGAAAGAGGTAGAGGGACAGCCTGCCGTTAAGCTTGCCTTAACGGGAAAGGTGCTGCCGGGTGCTGACCAGTGGGCACGCTATCCGCACAAGATGGGCGTACTCAGACTGAAACAGGCGAAGGCAAGTATCACAGAGGTAAAGCCGGGCACAGAGCCTGAGGCACGTATCCTCTGCGGAAACAGCGGTGACAAGCCGCTCCGTATATCCAGCCTCCTTCTTCCTCCTTATGCCCATCTTACGACAGAGCCTGAGGTGATAGAACCGGGTGATGAGGCTGACCTCGTCATCACCATCATAGCCGATAAGATTCCGGCTACGATGCCCGAATCCTTCACCTTCCCTGTTATTCTGGAGGGCTTGGACGCCCGCCCGTCTGACAGAACGATACAGGTCGTTGTAAAGGTAAAAAGGTAAAAAAGTAAAAAAGAAAAAAATACCAAGACAATGAAATATTTGAAAAAACTCTTCACCCTCCTGGTGATTGCTTTGTTTGCCTGCGGCTTTGCTGCCTGCAGCAGCGATGATGAAGAACCGGAGGAGCCTTCTCTGGAAGTTACGCCTGCCAATCTTCATGGCACATGGAAGTTGGCTGAGTGGAACGGTGAACCTCTTGCTGAGGGCACATACTGCTACATCGTTTTCAATCGCAAGGACCAGACTTTCGAGATGTATCAGAAGTTTGACAGTATGTATGGTCGCCATATCACCGGTTCGTTCGCTATCAAGAACGATCCATACCAGGGCTACATCATCAGCGGAAGCTATGATAATGGTAAGGGCGACTGGAATCAGAGTTATCTCGTAACCCGCCTCCTGGCTTCCGGTTCCATGATATGGACCGCCAAGGACGATGTTACCGACATCAGCCGCTACAAGCGTTGCGATGAGGTTCCTGCCGAGATACTCAAGGAATGTAAAGATCTCACTGAAGAATAAAAAAAGAGCGAATTATCTGCAAATTCTGCGGATTATTCGCTCTTTTTTTGTATCTTTGCCCTCAAACTTATCATCGGGTTCAAAGTTTAAGGATATGATATTAACGATTACAGGTTCAGACAGCACCGGAGGCTCTGGTGTGCAGGCGGACATCAGGACGATTTCCGAGTTGGGCGGTTATGCTGTTTCGGCGATAACCAGCATCACTGTGCAGAATACGCTCGGTATTCAGGAGTTCTTCGATATTCCTGCCGAGATTGTTTCGGGGCAGATAGAGGCTATCATGAACGATATGCAGCCTGATATAGTGAAGATTGGTATGATACGCAGGGTGGAGACGCTGAATGTGGTCATCGATGCGTTGACCAAATACCGTCCTGCCCATATCATCTATGCCCCTGCCATCTGGTCGAGCCAGGGCGATGCGCTGATGACGGAAGATGTGGTGAGCCAGATCAAATACCGTCTGCTGCCGCTCTGTTCTGTCGTCGTGTCACGCAAGAAGGAGAGCGACATCATTCTGCAGAATTCCAAGCTGCTGAGCCTTGCCGAGAAGCAGGGACTCCGGATCTATCGCCTCGACAATGCCAATTCGCATGGTCTCATCAACCGTTTTTCTTCAGCTCTTGCCGTTTATCTGAATCAGGGCAAGAAGATGGAGGAGGCGTTGGCGATGGCGCAGGATTTCATCAATGTAGAACTCGTGCGCCAGAGCAATCTGCAGGGCAGAAGTTCCGAGCTTTACAACCAGTTTATCTCGCAGGTTAATAACTTCTGCCGCACTTATAGCGATGTTCATTTCTATGCCGACCAGTTGAATGTGAGTGGCCGTTATCTGGCTCAGGTTACCCGTCGTATCTCCGGCAAGACGCCGAAGGCAATCATCGATGAATACATCGTGAAGGAGATAGAGCGCGAGCTTTCTACCACCACGCATACGGTTCAGGAGATAGCCAATGCCTTCGGTTTCTCCTCGCAGGCTCATCTCACCAAGTTCTTCAAGAAGATGAGAGGGGTAACGCCTTCTGCTTTCAGGCAACCAAAACCTGTTAATTAAAATGAGTCCGGCCAACTGAGGAAACGAAATACGGCCAACTGAGGAAATGAAATACGGCCAACTGAGGAAATGCCGAAAAAAGTAGTATCTTTGCACACGTAATCAAATATTTGAAAATATGGAATACAAATATAGACTCGCAGACCAAATGCTGGCAAAGAAACTGAAAGATTAAAATAAGGTTCATTTTACTTCTTGCCTGGTAACGGTACTAAGTTGCATCAGCGTAGTGTATGAACGAAGAAAAGTTAAAGTAATTAAGTTAAAATAGAAACACGGACAAATTGAATTTGTCCGGCTCTTTTGTCCGGTCGCTTGTAAAGGGTTAAATATTAGTAACTTATAAGCTACCGGACAATTTGTCCGGACAAATTCAATTTGTCCGTGTTATTTGTTTGACTAGCATGTGTGTTGCCTAATGGGTGCAAGTCCCTAACGAGCCCTAGTAGTGGGAATCGTCCAGCCAGAGAGACAAGGGTGTCCGTGGCGACACGGAATCTGAAAGAAGTCAGCGGCAAACATCTGACCCAACGCACAGAAACTTGATATAAGGCAGTATGCAGGGATAAGGCTGCAAATAGAGTCAAAGTCCAATAACTACTCGGATCTGCATACCGTAAATCAAGTGGGTATAAGATGGAAAGACAACATGCTTAACTAGTGAGGTCTCACGGACATGTCGATTAGTTGCTTTTACGAAAGTCATGGAGTAAAGCTTGCCGTGAGAAGTCAGCAGACGCCATAGTAGTGGGGTATTCGATAACGTTCCACGAAGGGCAGAACCTATAAATTAAACGATAGTAATTGAAACATACCTTATGAAGGAAAGAATGCAGAAAACATTGGCTGAAGTCAAGGGCTGCCCACAGAAAGATAGGACGGAATCCGAAGGATATGTGGGAGCGCAGACC
>ENA-OYDK01000039-OYDK01000039.1-human-gut-metagenome-genome-assembly--contig:-NODE-39-length-24927-cov-7.046558_pt1 | contig 24927 bp, 27 predicted proteins | sample MGYA00243549_ERZ652903 | MGnify/ENA primary metagenome ERZ652903 (study PRJEB26926, sample SAMN06164813) | human gut metagenome | biome: ENVO:00009003; feature: ENVO:2100002; material: ENVO:00002003... | reverse complement strand
TAGCTCCGTCTCGTGGGCTCGGAGGTGTGTATAAGAGACAGATTGAACTCAGAGGAGCAGTTCCGGTTTCACAGGTGATGGGGCTGCCGATAGTGCCATCATTTATCGTTTGTATCATTGCAAATATGCTTCCGGTACCAATTATTTATCTTTTTGCGAGAAAGGTGCTCATATGGGGAGCAGACAAACCAATTATTGGAAGGTTCTTCAGCTTCTGCCTTGAAAAAGGAGAGAAGGGCGGCAAGAAGCTTCAGGCAAAGGCCGGAAGAGGTCTGTTTGTTGCACTTTTACTTTTCGTAGGTATCCCACTTCCGGGAACAGGTGCATGGACAGGAACACTTGCGGCAAGTATCCTTGATATGGATTTCAAGTCAACAGTTGCCGCTGTCATGCTTGGAGTACTGCTTGCCGGCATGATTATGATGATAGTAAGTCTGGCGGGCGTGTCTATATTCCTGTAGAATTTATGGGGAGCTTTCTTCGTCCTTTGTTAAACAGTACAAATCCGGCCACCAGTGAAACAATTGTAACCACAATCACAACCACAAAGACCACTACACTATTACCGGGATCAGGGAAAAATCCTGAAAGTGTGCCCCAAAGGTTGAAAAGCAGATGAAGCCCCATAGAGTAATAAATAGAGCCACCGCGTTCGCAGACATATCCGAGCACGATGCCAAGTGCAAAGGCATATATGCCCTGAATCCAGTTGAGATGGAACAGTCCGAAAAGTGCAGCCTGCATCAGATTGGCAAGAGCAAATGGCAAAGCCTTTCTGGCACAGCGCATGGTTACACCGCGGAATATAAGCTCCTCACAGATTGGCGCCAGTATTACAGAATAAAGTACTGTCACAAAGGTGGTATCTGTGATGCCTGATGTCTCAAAAAGCTTATTGTACTGCTGCAGCCAGTCGGGACGGATGTAGCCGGTTAAGTTAGCGATGAAATTGGCAGCAAACTGTGTACCCGGCACGAGTATGACGATTGCCACAAGCATCATGGGATTGAAGGTTTTCTTAGGGGATGGAAGAAAATTACCTTCGTATCTGGCATAGTACCACATGCCAAAAATCGCAATGGTAATGAGTGCATAGATGACCATAATCATCATGTTAAAATTTACAGAGGTAAATGTCTTTTCAAGGCGGTCCGATACGTTTGCAGACGGAAAAGCAAGCTTTCCGACAAAACCCTGTCCAAACACTCCCATGCCCATCATAAAGAATAAGGCGATAGTCTGAATTGCCTCAACTGCAAGCAGTGGGACAAATGTGTAAAAGAAATATCCTACTTTTTTCATTTTCAATTTACTCCATTCTGATTTATTAGGCGATAGTAACATTAGTATAACATATCATAATTTAATTGCAAGAAAGCTGTTTACTTTAAAACTTTAATATGTTAAAATTAAAAGTAAATAAATCGCATGAAAAAGGAGAACACGATGAGCAAGAATCTTAAAACAGAAGCAGTAGACCATTTGTTTGATGCTATTTTGTGTCTCAAGGATAGAGCAGAGTGTTATACATTTTTTGAGGATGTTTGTACAGTAAATGAGCTTTTTTCTCTATCACAGAGATTTGAAGTGGCAAAGATGCTTAGAGAGCAGAAGACATATCTTGATATAGCAGAAAAGACCGGGGCTTCCACAGCCACAATCAGCCGTGTGAACAGATCATTAAACTACGGCAACGATGGATATGATATGGTTTTTTCACGCATGGAGGATGGCTCTGACAAAGAGGATTAGTTTATCATAGGGGGAAAGAAAAACAGGCTCATTAATTTGAGCCTGTTTTTTTACTTTCTTTTCCTGAATGTGTATTTTCATGGGAAGAAGCCTCTTTTTCTTCATTTAGATTGTCAATCATGCGCTCAATCAGCATTTTCTTGATGTAGACATCAAAGCTCAGCATGCAGATAAAGCTGAATGTGTGGAGAAATTTCTGATCCTCATCAGGAAAATCCTCAAATGTCTCACCGGCAATCTTGTATTTCTTGCCGAGGTCCTTTAGGAGTTTCTGCGATTCCTCCGCCTCTAAGCTGAAAACCTCAGTATAGACATCCTGCATCGTAAATCCGTCATCATTGCCGAAATACTTCTCGGTAAGCGGATTAAGAATCGAGCGTATATCGTTGATGCTCAATATATTTTTGAAATAATATATAAAAAGCAGTGTGAGCACATGCTCCTTAGAATACTTTTTCTTGTCCGGAGAAGGGAGCAGATTGTTTTTGGCATAGTTGTTTATCATTGTCTTGGTAAGGATTTTGTCGCTTTCATAGCGCTTTGATGCAGCGAGCTGCTCGTCCATGAAGGTTGTGACCTGATCCATGTACAGATCAATATTTGGTATATCCTCCGGCTTTATGTAATCTATTGATTTAAGCTGTTTTAATAATTCTGATAAAAATTCTTTAACGTCATTCTCCATATCATCACCTCAGACTTTTATTATATAGTATTGAAAACTATATGACAAGTTTTTTTTGATTTTTCTCATATTGGGTTGTGCAAAACATATGTTTGTGGTATGCTGTAGATAAATTATTTTTGTATTTATGGTTTGTGTGCCTGTAATAAGACTGGAGAATTGAGAGGAAAACAGATGAACTTAGATATGTTGAATGAACAGCAGAGGGAGGCCGTTTTGACCACAGAGGGACCGCTTCTTATTTTAGCGGGGGCAGGCAGTGGCAAGACCAGGGTTCTTACATACAGGACTGCCTACCTGATAGATGAGTGTGGCGTCAATCCTTACAATATCATGGCAATCACCTTTACAAACAAGGCTGCGGGAGAGATGCGTGAGAGAATTGATGATATGGTGGGCTATGGTTCGGAAAGCATATGGGTTTCTACATTCCATTCGACATGTGTGCGTATACTGCGCAGGTATATTGACAGGCTGGGATATGACACAAATTTTACCATATATGATGCTGACGACCAGAAGGCTCTGATGAAGGACATCTGCAAGCGTCTTGAGATAGATACCAAGATGTATAAGGAAAAGATGTTTTTAAATGTCATTTCATCTGCAAAGGATGAGATGATTGATCCGATAGAGTTTGAAAACCGCTTCACAGGTGACTTCGTGAAGCGCAAGCAGGCACTTGTATACAAGGAGTATCAGAATGCCCTAAAGCAGAATAACGCACTCGATTTTGATGATTTGCTTGTGAAGACAGTAGAGCTTTTTAAGCTGGATAAAGAGGTGCTGGATTATTATCAGGAGCGCTTCAGATATATCATGGTGGATGAGTATCAGGACACAAACACCGTGCAGTTTGAGCTTATCAGGCTTCTTGCCATGAAGTATAAGAATCTGTGTGTGGTGGGTGATGATGATCAGTCCATTTACAAGTTCAGAGGTGCCAATATCTACAATATCTTAAACTTTGAGAAGCATTTTGAAGATGCAAAGGTCATAAAGCTTGAGCAGAATTACAGGTCTACCCAGAATATCCTAGATGCCGCCAACAGCGTCATTTCCAACAACGTGGGTAGAAAGGACAAGCGCCTTTGGACTGACAACGGAGCCGGAGACAGGATTACCTTTGAACAGCTTGAGAGTGGCTTCGAGGAAGCGGATTATGTGGCGCGTTCGATAGCGAGACTCGTGAGAAAGGGTGAGGCGCGCTATAAGGACTGTGCTGTGCTTTACCGAACCAACGCACAGTCGCGTCTTTTCGAGGAGAAATTTATTGCTGCCAACATCCCATACAAGATTGTCGGCGGCGTGAATTTCTATGCCAGAAAAGAGATAAAGGATATCCTTGCATATTTAAAGACTATTGACAATGGCCATGATGACCTTGCGGTAAAGCGAATAATAAATGTGCCAAAGCGCGGCATCGGAGCTACAAGCATCAATAAGGTGACGGACTATGCTCTTGAGAAGGGGATAGACTTCTATACGGCACTGCGCTATGTCGATGAGGTGCCGGGCATGGCGAGGTCAGCAGGCAAGATAAAGCCTTTTGTGATGTTTATACAGTCACTTCGTGCGAGAGCCGAGATGGATTCGGTTTCGCAGCTCATACAGGCAATAATCGATGAGACCGGCTATGTCGATGAGCTGAAGGCTGAGGGTACGGATGAAGCAGAGCAGCGTATTGAGAATATTGATGAGCTTATAAACAAGGCTGTTGATTACGAGCAGGGGGAGGAGAATCCTACTCTCAGTGGCTTTTTGGAGGAGGTAGCGCTTGTAGCCGATATAGACGGTCTTGACGAAAACAGCGACTATGTGGTTCTTATGACTCTGCACAGTGCTAAGGGACTTGAGTTTCCGAATGTGTATCTGGCGGGTATGGAGGATGGTCTTTTCCCAAGCTATATGTCAATCACAAGTGATGATGCGACAAACGAGATAGAGGAGGAAAGGCGTCTTGCTTATGTTGGCATCACGAGAGCCAAGGAGCATCTGACCATTACATCTGCACGCATGCGCATGGTGCGTGGAGAGACACAGTTCAACAAGGTATCGCGATTTGTGAAGGAGATTCCGCGCGAGCTTATGGCAGGCGAGGTTTATGAGCCAAAGCGCCGTGATGATGACCTTGAAAGAAATTCACAGAGCACCTACAGAAAGGCTAAGGAGGCCTTCAAAAAGACACCTACATACGGCACAGAGTATGCGACCACCTTTAATACACAGCGTACAAGGACACCTGTCTATACACCTGTGAGCAACCAGAAGTCATTTGCCAGTGCCAATACCACCGGAGGCCTTTCATATAAGGTAGGAGACAGAGTATCGCACATCAAGTTTGGTGCGGGCGAGGTCATGGCAATCGTAGAAGGCGGCAGGGATTATGAGGTCACTGTGGACTTTGACAAGGCCGGTACCAAAAAGATGTTTGCTTCATTTGCCAAATTGAAAAAAATTGACTAAAATTATTGTAATTTTTATAGGAAAATTGGATATAATATGCTATAATGGATTTAACAAATAGCATTTGACAATTACTTTTGGAAAAGGAGCGGATTGAATTATGAGTAAAGTTGAAGAATTATTAAAAGACAACAAGCTTACAGAGAAGCTCAGCATGGCAAAGCTTAATGACCTTCTCAAAAAAGAGGAGGAAGACAAGAAGCCTTCCAAGGCTGTTATCATATTTGCCATCATTGGTGTATTAGTTGCTGTTGCAGCAGCGGCATATGGTATCTACAGATTTTTCACACCGGATTATTTAGATGATTTCGATGATGAGTATGATGATGAATTCGATGATGATTTCTTCGAGGATGAAGACGATGATGATGCTGAAGAGGAAAAAGAGGCACCAAAGACTAAAGAAGAGAAATAATCGTTTTTAGATAATGGGGGCTACATATGTAGTCCTCATTTTTCTTTATGTGTGAAGCAAGGCATTTATAGTCAGGCATACAAAGGAATAATAAAGTATAAAGAGAGATAAGAATTACATGAAAAAAGGATTTAGAGGAACAGGAACCGTAGAAAGAGTAGACTTCCCAAACAAGGGAATAGCCGTTACAGATGACGGCGACAGAGTAATTGTGAAAAATACAATTCCGGGACAGAAGGTGGAATTTGTTGTAAATAAAGTAAAGCATCAAAGGGCAGAGGGCAGACTCATGGAGGTAATTGAGAAATCGCCTCTGGAGACAGAAGAGCCATGCCCTCACTTTGGAATGTGCGGGGGCTGTACATATCAGACAGTGCCTTACGAAAAGCAGCTAGATATGAAGTTTACCCAGGTGAAAAAGCTCATTTCGGATGCCATCGGCACTGAGGAAGAGTCAGGATATGAGTTTATAGGGATACATGGAAGTCCGAAAAAGAGTGAATACAGAAACAAGATGGAATTTTCCTTCGGTGATGAGTACAAGGATGGCCCTCTTGCGCTTGGCATGCACAAAAGAGGAAGCTTTTATGACCTTGTGACAGTATCAGACTGTCAGATAGTGGATGAGGATTTCAGGACAATATTAAAGGCAACACGTGATTATTTTTCAAAAAACAATATCCCATATTTCCACAGAGCAACACACAAGGGCTATCTGCGGCATCTGCTTGTCAGAAAGGCAACAAAAACCGGTGAAATCATAGTAGACCTTGTCACCACCACACAGACAGAGGGCTTCAACGAGGAGGAGCTGCTCGCAGGCTTTAGATATGCGCTTTTGACCAGGCACTATGACGGCAGATTCAAGGGCGTTTTACACACAAAAAATGACAGCGTGGCAGATGTGGTCAAAAACGAGGGCACAGAGGTGCTCTACGGAGATTCATATTTCTACGAGGAACTCTTAGGTCTGAAATTCAAAATCACACCATTCTCATTTTTCCAGACCAACTCACTAGGAGCGGAGGTGCTCTATGAGACTGCGAGAGAGTTTATCCTGGGAGATGACAAGGATTCGCTAAACGGTAAAACAGTCTACGACCTCTACAGCGGAACCGGCACCATCGCGCAGCTTATGGCACCGGTGTGTAAGGAAGTAGTAGGAGTCGAAATAGTCGAGGAGGCAGTTTGCGCAGCAAAGGAAAATGCAGCTCTTAATGGTCTTGATAACTGTAAATTTATAGCAGGTGATGTACTCAAGGTGCTTGATGAGATAGAGGAAAAACCGGATTATATAATTCTTGATCCACCACGAGACGGTATCCATCCGAAGGCTATCGGGAAAATCATAGAGTATGGTGTTGAGAATATGGTTTATATTTCATGTAAACCAACAAGCCTGGCAAGGGATTTGCAGATATTTATGGCCAGAGGGTATAGGGTGGAGAAGATATGCTGCGTGGATATGTTTCCGAATACTTACCATGTGGAAGTCGTATGTTGTCTACATCGGGTGAATTCGTAGAAATCCTTAATTTTAGGCACTTTGCGAGGTATATGAGCTTTGCACCGACAGGCAAACAGGGACGAAAAAAGCAGATTATGAATGGCATTGAAGTGTCAGTCGTTCTGCATCTGGTATGAGTGGACACATGAATATAGATGTAACATTTCTAACTGAATATTATGGATAAGAACCAAAAGGACGCTTGTTTTTCAGAACTTCTGGAAGATGAGTGTCCTTTTCTTATATTCAGAATATACGGAGGAAATTTGAAATGGCAAAGAGAAAAGAAATGTGTTCATCAAAGTGCAACGAGCTGGGTACAGGTATTGTATTGGTAAAAGTTTCGGAACTGCATGATTTTAAGGGACATCCATTCAAAGTAGAAGAGAATCAGGAATTGTTTGAACTGCGTCAGAGCATCGAAAAAGAAGGAATTTTGGTTCCTCTGTTAATCCGAAACAATCCAGATGGGGATGGCTATGAGATCATTGCAGGGCACAGAAGGAAAGCAGCAGCTATATGGGCTGGTATGGAAGAAATACCTGCTATTATCCGGGAAATGGATGATGACCAATCCATTATTGCGATGGTAGACAGTAACCTTCAAAGAGAAAAAATCCTGCCAAGTGAGAAAGCTTTTGCTTATAAAATGAGACTGCAGGCAATGAACCGCCAGGGGAAAAAGACGAACAAAACTTCGGACCCATTGGAACCGAAGTTTTCAGAGGAACTGGCAGAAATATCTGCATTGGAAGCGGATATTGCAGAAAATGGGAAAATAACGATAAAAAAAGTAAATTCCTCAGAAGGATATCGAAGCAATGAGCAGTTGGCAAAAATGGTTGGGGAGAGCGTGACGCAGATCAAGCGGTATATTCGGTTGACCAATTTGGTTCCCAAACTATTGGATATGGTGGATCAGGAAATGCTTGCAATCCGGTCTGCGGTAGAAATTTCGTTCCTGACCGAAGAAGAACAGTATGAGCTTCATGCTGTGATGGAACTGGAACAGTGTGTCCCGAATATTTCGCAGGCAAACCGACTGAAAAGGATGAGTCAGCAGAAACTGCTCGATATGGACACGATTTATAACATTCTTCAGGAAATAAAGCCAAATCAGAGGGAACAGATTAAAATACCAATGGAAAGAGTCAGCAGATATTTTCCGTCAGATTATACGCCGGCACAGCAGCTGGATTTGATAGAAAAATTGCTGAGAAGCTGGGCACAAAAAATCAGGAAATGATAAATCAGAGGAGGATATGAGAACATGAACAGAGAAAAAAGTTTATTTGAACAGATGGGAGGAACGTATTGCCAGGTAGGGGACTATCTGATACCTAATATCGTCTGCAAATCGGAAGAACAGGCAGAGCAGATAGGCAAGTATGGATTCCTTCGGAAAAGTTATCTGAAAGAACACTGCAAAGCGAGATACCAAAACCTGCTTTTACAGGACAAGTTGGAAGAACATTTACTTGAGGTGGACAGAGCTGCAAAGAAACGGGAGGAGGTGATTCTGGAGCAGTTAGATATATCAGAACCATTGCCGGACAAGGCAGCGGATTCGATGGCATGGGTTCGGGCTGTGAACCAGCATAGAGCGATTGCCGAAGAAATAATAATGACAGAACTAATCTATGTATGAATTATCAAAGAAATGTGTATGGATACAGAAGGGAGCCCTGAAGCAGGGCAGCCTTTATAAAAATTGCATATGGAATGAAATGAAGGTGTAGACAGCAATGTTTGCACCTTTTTTCAGTGCCAGAAATATTGGAATGAGTATCCAGCAATCGTTCTTTGAAATGAGAAAGGGGAGGATAAAATGTCACAGGTTTTCAGAGTAGAGAGAACAAAAAATTTTACAGTTATGAGTAATCATCATTTGAAGGATAAAGCATTGACACTAAAGGCGAAAGGGCTGCTGTCAATTATGCTGAGCCTTCCGGATGAATGGAATTACAATTTAAAAGGTCTGGCTACATTAAGCAGAGATGGGCTTGACTCTGTCCGCTCAGCACTCAAGGAGTTAGAACATCATGGCTATGTGGAACGACACAGGATTCGTGATGAAAATGGATGTTACAGCGATGTGGAATATATCGTTCGTGAAGTGCCTGTTGGGGCAATGCAGGAGCAGGGGTAGATCCCTGTTCCGTATGGACATCAAAAAATTTGCACTCCGGACATCAAAAATTTTGAATGCCGGACTTCCAATTTATTTATGTCCAGGATTCCAATATGGGTACTTCAGCAGTTCGGATGAACCAACGACGGAAAATCCAATGTTGGAGAAACGTACACTATAAAATATATATTGTATGAAATACAAAGCAATTAAGTATTTAAGAATAAAATATCTATCTTATCAATCACTTATTTAAGAGTAATACTGATAAGAGTAAGAAGCGTTCCCAAACAGAAAGAGAGGAAAAGAGCATGATTATGATGAGAAAGAATGGATACGAAAAGGAAAATTTTATGGTAATCGGTATTGACCATGGATATGGAAATATCAAGACTGTAAATACCTGTTTCCGAACAGGGGTAACCAAATATGAGAAGGAACCGACATTTCAAAACAATCTTCTGGTGTATGAAGGCATGTACTACCAGATTGGAGAGGAGCATAAAGAGTTCTTGGCAGAGAAGATGATGGATGAGGATTATTACATTCTGACACTGGCTGCCATTGCCAGAGAATTGCATATTGCCGGGATTTATCGGGCAAAGGTGCATCTGGCGGCAGGACTTCCCCTTACATGGGTAAGTGAGCAGAAAGAGGCATTCCGGGAGTATCTTCTGCAGCATAAGACAGCAGATTATACATTCCGTGACAAGCAGTTCCATGTGGAATTTACGGGAGCGGATATCTTCCCACAGGGGTTTGCAGCAGTAGCAGATAAATTACGGAATTTCAAAGGGATCAATATGCTGGCAGATATTGGAAATGGTACGATGAACATCATGTATATCAATGACTGTCGTCCGATGGAAAAGAAATGTTATACCGAAAAATATGGAACAAATCAATGTATTCTGGCGGTTCGGGAAAGTATGCTGAAACAATTTGGTACAGTAGTGGATGATCTGGTAATCGAGCAGGTGATCCGGCACAAAACAGCGGATATCGGAGAAAAATATTTGGAAGCAATCCAGGAATCTGCCAGAAAATATACGGAAGAAATCTTCCGGAAGCTCCGGGAACATGAATATAATCCGGAGCTGATGCGTCTGTATGTAGTCGGAGGAGGTGGCTGCATGATTGAGAATTTTGGACAGTATGAGAAAAACAGGGTAACCATTATCAATGATATCTGTGCCACAGCAAAAGGTTATGAAATGCTGGCAGCCAGAAAATTGCGTAAGAATGAAGGAGCGAGATAGAGATGGAAAGAAAGATTATCAATACAAATATCCGGCTGAATCTGGCAGATGAGCAGGATCGCAGAGCATGGGAGTATCTGCAGACCATGGACAGAAAAAAGTATAAGTCCTATACCAGAGCGGTTGTTACCGCATTGAATTACTATTTTGAACAGGAATACCGGATGGAAGAAGATCCCTATCTGGAAACCAGAGAGAAAGAAGATGCGTTTCTGGAGAAGGTGCTGGAAGCGGTGAAGGAAGGGGCAGAGCAATCCATGCCGATGGTCATGTTAAAGAATCTGGTGGAATTGCTGCAGCCAATCAATCACTCATCTATGGAAATTCCAGGGCACAATACAGATATGGATTATCATAGTGTAAATGATTCGGTGGTGTTACAAAATAAAAGAATGACTGCTGAATATATTGAGCAGGAGAAAGCAGAGGATGCGGCACTGGATTTTGCTGACAGCTTTTAGCGGTGTTATTGGCAGAGTGGAGAAACAGAAATACAACAAAATAACAGAAAAAGAGAATGGCAGTTGTGGTAAAACTTCTGAGATCGTTCAGCAAAGATTACCGACTGCCATATTTTTTATACTTTGACAGTAGATTTAAATACCTTACTGTTATAAAAAGTGAAAAATAACAGAACAGGGCGGATACGCCCATAAAAAGAGTGCCGGATACGGCACAGGATAAAACAATGTAAAAATGCCGGATACGGCATAAAAGTACGACCGGAAACGGTCGAAATGAAAGGGTGGATAAGAATATGGGAACAAACAAAGAAATGACAGATTTGGAAAAGAAATCTTTACAGGCAAAACACCGCATGGAGGAGGCACAGGCAAGAAACCGGGAGAAGGAAAGAAAAGCCCGGACAAGAAGGCTGATCCAGGAGGGAGCAGTATTGGAAATTGCATTTCCAGAAGCAAAGGAGATGTCGATGGATGAGCTGGAAGCTTTTCTGAAAGTTCATTTGCAAAGACATTTTTAGCGTATGGGACATTCCGGGAAGCTGGAGTGTCTCTTTTTTTATCCCGAAGGGCGCAGTTACTCACCACTCGATAAATCGAATGGTGGTATTCCTTCCCGATGGTCAGGAAACCTGCGCTCCTCACGAACTGTCCACTGGACAATTTTCCCAGAGGGGGCAGCCAATTCCACAGGTGCAATCGGCTGTGCAGGCAGAGAAAACCTGTGGTACTTGTTTACTTATCTGCCTGCAAAAATCAAAGGACAAAATCAAAAGATGAAAAACAATATCAGAAAACGAAAGTAAGGTGATTGGATGGCAATTTATCATTTAGAAGCCAAGGTTATAAGCAGGGGGATTGGACGTTCTGCCTGTGCTGCAGCGGCATATATGAGTTGTTCCGCTATATTAAATGATTATGATGGGATACAGCATGATTACACAAGAAAGAGAGGGCTTGTCTGGGAGCAGATATTTTTGCCGGAATATGCACCGGAAAGCTGGTATGACCGCAGCGTTTTGTGGAATGCGGTGGAAGAAGCTGAAACAACAAAGGACAGCCGGCTGGCCAGGGAAATTGTTGTGGCACTTCCGATTGAACTGAAACCGAAGGAATGGAAGACGCTGTTGACAGAGTATATTGATAAGAATTTTGTGTCAGATGGAATGTGTGCAGATGTCAGTATTCATGATACAGATGGTCACAATCCTCATGCTCATATTCTGTTGACTGTGCGGCCACTGGAGGAAAATGGAACATGGCAGTACAAAACACAGAAGGAATATCTCTGTGTTCGAAATGGGGAAGAACGGGGATTTACTGCAGAAGAATGGAAACAGGCACAAAAAGAAGGTTGGGAAAAGCAATATGCCTATAAGCCGGAAAAAGGAAAAAAGAATATTTATCTGCCACCTTCCGAGGCAGAAAGGCGTGGGCTTGTACGTGCAAATAAATATCCAAAAAGTTCAAAGTATGGGCGTCAAAATCCAATCTCTGAACGTTGGAACAGTGAAGAACAGCTGATAGAATGGAGAGCTTCCTGGGCGGATATGACAAATCATTATTTGAAACTGGCAAATGTATCGGAACGAATTGACCACAGAAGTCATGCAGAACGGGGATTGGATGAAAAACCAACCATCCATGAAGGCGTATTTGCCAGAAGAATGGAAAAGGAAGGGAAGATATCCATCCGCTGTGAGATCAACCGACAGATACGTGCAGATAATCAAATCATACGGGAAATGAAGGCTCTGATGAAGGACCTGGCAAAAGCAGTGCAGCAAAGTATACCAGAGATTGCAAAAGTGTTGGAAACTGTGCGGGACAACCTGATCCTGATTCAATATCAGCTTATGGTAAATCATGCACAGCTTTCAGGTATCCGGGATTTTAAGAAGCAGAAGAAAACGTTATTGGAAAAGTTGAAAAAGGTTCGTGCTGGTATCAGAGAAAAAACAGCAGAGCGTAAAAAGTTGCGGATGGAAAAAGAGAAACTTTCGGTATGGGAAGTTGTAAAGCAGTTAAAGTATAGTCAGCAGATAACCACGATAACGGAGAATATTGAAGAATTGAAATTCCAGAAAGTACAGATCATGGAAAAACTGGGATGCGAGAACGATACAGCGGTAAAAACGTTGGAAACAACGGTAGCAAATCTGGATAAAAGGAAAGAAAATCTAGAGAAAATACAGCAGGCATTGGAAACAGAGCAAAGCAGAAGCAGGGAACAATATGCAGAAACGTTGTATTCGATTGCACCGGATGAGTTAAGAACAGTAGAAGCTGAAAGGGTTATGCTTCGTTATGATGGACGAATAGAGCTGATGCGAAAACTTCGTGGAAAATATGGAGAACGCTTTAATCGCAGACAATTCGATATGATAGAAAAAGAAGTGGAGGATAAACTGCCAGTAAGGAAAATGCCGCAAGAACAGAAGTCTATCCATGAAAGGCTGCAGGAAAGAAAAGAGGAGCAGGTTAGTAAAAAGCAAACGAACCGAAAGCAGGATTTGTCACTATAAATAACTTTCTTCCAAATTTGGAAAAAAGTCTGATGATCTAAGAAGTCATTCAATGAACGAGTGTCTTCTTAGATCAGAGTACAAGGTATAGTGCGAGAAAAAAATCTTTACCAATTAACTGCGAAGATTCTTAACAGAACTTCTTACATTTCAGAGAATATACTCTTAATAAGGAAAAAGGCGAAGAAAAAAGAAGCTTTTGAGTCAAATCAAGCCCACTATGTGTGTGGATGAACAAATGTGCAACAAATGAGAAAAGGTTGAAATGGATATACGAGTGTGATATTGTAAGGTCAGAAAGAAGACATCGAAAGTTAAGACATAAATAAGTGCAAATCCCGGGAAATGTTTGCAGTAATGTATCAATAATTTGAAAACATGCGGAAAAAGGAGAAGAGTATGAATATTCTGGTTATAGATGTTGGAACATCCAGCATGCGAGGGATTTTGTTTACTCAAGAGGGGAAACTTCTGACAGAAAAACAAGTTTTTTATAATGTTACTTATATGGAAAATAGTTGGGTGGAACAAAAACCGTCTGATTGGGAAAATGCTTTATATGAGATTATGAAACAGATTGCCAAAAAAGCAAAAAGCAATCAATGGAAAATAGATGCGGTAACGCTCACATCGCAGCGATCCTCCGTGATTCCCGTAGATAAATCCATTCGACCTTTGTGTAATGCGATTATGTGGCAGGATAAGAGAACCAATGAAATCTGTGAAGAATTAAACACACAAAATGATAAAGTATTTTCATTGTGCGGATCCAGAGTGAATCCGGTGTTTTCGGCAAGTAAAATGACCTGGATCAGAGAAAACCGGCCGGAAATTTATGAGAAAACTTTTAAATTCATGGTGATTCCGGATTATCTGATTTATCTGTTGACAGGAAACATTTGTACAGATTATACATACGGAAGCAGGTCACTGCTTATGAATATTCATACACACCAGTGGGATCCAGAACTTTTAGATATCTTTCGGGTGGAAAGAGAAAAGTTGTGTGATTTGGTTGCACCGGGAAGCATATGCGGAACATTGACAAAGGAGATTGCAGAACTGACAGGATGTCCGGAAGGAATTCCGGTAATCACGGCAGGAGGAGATCAACAGTGTGGAGCAATCGGTCAGGGCGTGGTAAAAAAAGGCACACTTTCGGTTACCGCCGGAACGGGAGGATTTTTGATAACGGCAACAAACGAAGTGCCTGAGAATCTGGAAGACGATGTAATCTGTAATTTTTCCTCTATAAAAGGACAGTATGTGTTGGAGTCCAGCGTTCTGACCTGTTGCTCAGCCTTTGACTGGTTCAGAAGAGAGTTTTATGAGGGGGCATCTTATGAGACAGTAAACAGAGCAATTACAGAGTCTCCTGTGGGAGCCAACGGATGTATCTGTTTACCATATTTTCAGGGGCGTTCCACACCGGATTGGAACAATCTTGCAAAAGGAGTCTTCGCCAATGTCACCTTGGGAACTACAAAAAAAGATATGCTCAGGAGCCTTTTGGAAGGAATCTGTTTCGAAATTGGAAATGGAATCGAGACAATGAAAAAATATCTGGAAATTTCAGAGATTTATGTGAATGGCGGTCTTACGAACAGTGAGCCGTTTAATGAAATCCAATGCAATGTATATGGTACAAAAATTATTCGTCTGGGAAAAGCAGATGCGACCGCAAGAGGTGCATTGATGGTAGCAGCGGAGGCTCTTGGACTGTACAGTTCTGTGGAAGCTGCTTTTGATGAAATTGGAAAGAGCGATCATGTGAAAGTATATCTTCCACAGGAAGAAAACGTCTTAAAATATGAAAAAGGCAGGGCGCAAATGAATCGGCTTTACAAGAAAATATGGGGAGGTACAAAAAAAGATGGAAACTTTGAATTTCGCGTTTAAGTTTTTAACAAATAACATTTTAACAAGAGCAGAATTATTAGTAGGGCTTATTGTTCTTTTGGGATATCTTCTTCAGAGAAAAAAATGGTATGAAACGGTAGGGGGATTTTTCAAAGCGGTTGTGGGCTATTTGATTCTGATGGTTGGTGCCTCCGGTCTGGTCACAACCTTTCGTCCGATTCTTACCGGATTAAATGAAAAGTTCCAGTTGAATGCGGTAGTGATTGATCCGTATTTTGGCTTAAATGCGGCAAATGAGGCACTGGAAAGTATCGGTTCCAGTGCGGCATGGGCAATGACATCCCTTTTGATTGCCTTTATCTGGAATATCATTTTACTGATTTTCCGAAAATGGACCAAACTTCGAACCCTGCTTTTAACCGGACATATTATGGTGCAGCAGGCAACTACAGTAACCTGGATTGTATTTTTATTTGTTCCTCAGCTCAGAGATATTCGAGGAGCTGTTCTTGTTGGAATTCTGGTTGGAACCTATCAGGCGGTAAGCTCCAATTTGACAGTGGAACCGTGTATGAATCTGACAGATGGCAAGGCAAAATTTGCAATCGGACATCAGCAAATGTTTGCTGTCTGGGCTGCGGATAAGACAGGTCATTTGTTTGGAAAAAAGGAAAATTCAGTGGAAAATATGAAGCTTCCGGGATTTCTGAAGATTTTTAATGACAGTCTGGTGGCAACTTGTGTACTTATGGTAGTTTTCTTTGGGGCAATTATGGCATTGCTAGGAGAAGATTTTTTAAGACAGATTGACAGCAACTTTGGTGATAATACAGCATTTCCTGTATATATATTGATTCAGTCTCTCTACTTTACTGTGTATCTTCAGATATTGAATATGGGAGTGAAAATGTTTGTAGGGGAATTGACGGAATCGTTTAAAGGTATTTCTGAAAAACTTCTTCCGGGAGCTATTCCGGCAGTTGATTGTGCAGTTGCTTTCGGATATGCACCGGGAAATGCAGTAACGATTGGGTTCTTATGTGGAATGATTGGAGAAGTAATTGCAATTCTGGGGTTACTGGTATTTCATTCACCGGTTATTATGATCATGGGATTTACCACTGTCTTCTTTGACAATGCAACGATTGCTGTGTTTGCCAATAAACGGGGAGGAGTAAAAGCAGCAATGATCATTCCTTTTATCTGTGGAGTAATACAGGTTCTTCTGGGTGCTGTGACAGTATCTCTTGTAGAACTGGTGCCTTATGGTGGTTGGCACGGAACGACTGATTTTTCCACAATCTGGCTGGCGATTTCTTCTCTGCTGAAAGTGATGGGACTGCCAGGTGCGATTGTTGCAATTGTAGTTATGCTGATCATTCCGCAGATTCAATATGCAAGATCAGATAAGAAAACATATTTTGATTTTGAAGCCTAAATTGCACAAATGTGCATAACGTGCAAAAATGTTGAGATAAAAAGTACAATATGTTATCATGCATGCGAAATCAGTTGTGAAGGGAAAGAATCAAGGAGATTTGGCAGGATGGATAAATATAAAATTGGTTTGTATGAAAAAGCAATGAAAAATACGCTTTCCTGGAAAGAAAAGCTTCAGTGTGCAAAAGAATGTGGATATGATTATCTGGAAATCAGTATTGATGCTACCGATGAGAAGATTAACCGAATCTTCATGGATAAGGAAGAAATCAAAGAGATTATGGAAGCCGTATTTGAAACGGAAATACCCATTGGTTCTATGAGCGTCAGTGCATTGACCAAGTATGCATTAGGAGATCCTTCCGAAACAGTTCGGGAAAAAGCAATGCAGATTGCGGGAAAATCAATCGAACTTGCTTCCGTATTGGGAGTACGAACGGTCATGATTCCGGGATATGACATTTATTATGGTGAATCTACGGTAGAGACAAAACGATTCTTTCTGGAAAATGTAAAGAAAATTGCAGAGATTGCAGAACAAGAAGGAATTCTGGTTGGGTTTGAAACGATGGAAAACAATTTTATGAATACAACCGGGAAAGCAGTTCAGTATGTAAACATGGTTGATTCCGCTTATTTGAAAATCTATCCGGATGCGGGAAATATTACAAATGCTGCGGTAGCTAATAAGCATGATGTTTGTGAGGATTTATCTCTTGGAAAGGGAAAATTGATTGCACTGCATTTAAAAGAGACAAAGCCGGGAGTATTCAGAGAGGTTCCATTTTTAACAGGCCATGTTGAATTTGAAAGAATCATTGATACCGCCTGGGAACTGGGAGTGCGGCGCTATGTGACAGAATTATGGGATGTTGGACAACCAACATGGAAAGAAGATATTTGCTTTGCGAACCAGAGTATGCGGGACATACTTGACAGGAAACAGTGATAAAAAATTTCAGGAGGAAATATTATGAGCAAAATCAGCGAAATGACAAGACAGAGTTGGATTGAGAGTACTTTCCCAGAATGGGGAACCTGGTTAGTGGAAGATATAGAAAATGAAGTCGTACAGCCGGGAAATGTGGCAATGTGGTGGTTAGGATGTACAGGTGTATGGTTTAAAACTCCGGCAGATACCAATATTACCATTGACTTATGGTGTGGAAATGGAAAACGTACACACGGAAATGGGAAGATGGCAGTTGGACATCAGATGGCAAATATGTGTGGAGGAAGAGCTATGCAGCCGAATCTTCGTAATGTGCCGTTTGTAATTGATCCTTTCGCTTTTAAGAAAGTAGATGCGGTACTTGCAACACATTATCATCAGGATCATATGTCAGCAGAATGGGCAGCCCATGTAATCCAGAGTGGAATGACCACAACTGATGAAAATGGTAAAGAAATACCAGTACCATTTATCGGACCTAAGAAATCTGTGGAGCTGTGGCAGAAGTGGGGAGTACCGGCAGAACGCTGCATTACAGTAAAACCGGGAGATACCATCAAAATCAAAGATCTGGAAATTGTTGCCTTGGATTCTTTTGACAGAACCTGTATTGTGACAACGGATTCAACAGGCGAAGACAGAGAAGAACTGACAGGGGTATGTCCGACCGATATGGATGATAAGGCGGTTAACTATCTGGTAAAAACACCAGGTGGGAATATTTATCATTCCGGAGATTCCCATTTCTCTATTTATTTTGCAAAACATGGTAAAGATTATGATATCGATGTTGCATTCGGTTCCTTTGGGGAGAATCCGATTGGTATGCAGGACAAAATGACATCCGTAGATATCCTTCGTATGGCAGAAAATCTGCAGTGCAAGGTGGTTGTGCCGATTCACTGGGATGTCTGGACAAATTTTCAGGCCGATTGTGAGGAAATCAGGGTATTATATGATTTTAAAAAGGATAGAAATGAATACAAATTCCATCCGTTCTTCTGGCAGGTAGGTGGTAAATACACATATCCGGCAGATAAGGATAAAATCTATTATCATCACAGAAGAGGCTTTGAAGATTGTTTTGAGGCACCACAGAATATTCCATTCCGTTCCTGTCTGTAAAATCATGCATTGTAACAGAAAGAAGAGGAAAATAATATGCAGAAAAAAATATTGTCCCATTTAGAAAAATGTTATTCGATTGCTCCATTACATTATAAAGGGAAGAATCATATTCTGGTAGCGGCAGAAAAAACAGACAGATGTATTTTGTTTGATATAGAAGGAAAAGAAGAAGAAACAGTCTGGACACAGCCAGGCGGTGTTATGACTATGGTGCAGGTTCCGGGAACGGACGGACAGTTTCTTGCAACTCATAAGTTTTATTCACCAAATGATTCAAAAGAGGCAAAGATTATTATTGCAACACCAGAAGATGGAAAATGGAATATTCGAACCTTAGTGGATCTTCCGTTTGTACATCGTTTTGATATTCTGGAAAGTGAAGGGAAACATTATCTGATTGCTTGCTGTTTGAAATCAGGGCATGAGTACAAGGATGACTGGAGCAGCCCAGGACGAGTTTATGCAGCACTTCTTCCAGACGACCTGAGTGATTTCAATGAGGATCACCAGTTGGAACTTACAGTTCTTAAGGATGATATGTTGAAAAATCATGGATATTACAGAGTTGAGAGAGAGGGAAAAATGTCTTCTCTGGTATGCTGTGATGGTGGAGTGTTCCGCTTTTATCCTCCCACAAAAGAAAATGCGAACTGGACAATTGAGACTTTAGTAGAAACAGCGGCAAGTGATGCGGTACTGGCAGATTTTGATGAAGACGGAAAAGATGAGCTTCTTGTGATGTCACCGTTCCATGGAGATACCATTCAGATATACAGAGAAAAGGATGGAAAATTTCAGTTGGAATATGAGCACCCGGAAAAACTTGAATTCTTACATGCAATCTGGAGTGGAAAGATTCAGGGAAAAACAGTGGCTGTGATCGGACATAGAAAAGGGAACCGTGATCTACTTCTGTTTTCATGGGAAAATGGACAATATAAGGCAGAACAGATCGATCATGATTGTGGAACGGCAAATGCATATGGATTCCAAAAAGATGGGAAGGATTATGTAATTGCAACAAATCGTGAAATCAATGAAATTGCGATGTATGAGTTTTAATGTTTGGATGAGGATAAAGAAATGTTGGAAGAATTAAAACGAAAAGTATTTTTGGCGAATATGGAGTTACCGAAATATGGACTGGTTACATTCACATGGGGAAATGTCAGTGAGATTGACCGTGAAACGGGATACTTTGTGATAAAGCCAAGTGGTGTTCCCTATGCAGAACTGAAACCAGAAGATATGGTTGTTATGGATCTTGAAGGTAATAAGATAGAAGGAAATTATAATCCTTCCTCAGATACGGCAACACATATTGAACTATACAAAGCATTTCCTGAAATTGGAGGAATTGTACATACACATTCTTCGTATGCTACCAGTTGGGCACAGTCCGGAAGAGATATTCCATGCTACGGAACTACTCATGCAGATTATATTTATGGAGAGGTTCCTTGCCTGAGATGTCTTACAAAAGATGAAATTGAAGAGGCATATGAAAAAAATACCGGCCTTTTAATCGTGAATGAATTCAAAAAAATGCAGAAGGATATCATGGCAGTTCCGGCTGTTCTATGTAAAAACCATGGTCCATTTACTTGGGGAAAAGATGGCATGGAAGCGGTACATAATGCGGTAGTTCTGGAGGAATGTGCAAAGATGGCCTTACGGACAGAGTTGATTAATTCAGAGGTCAAACCAGCACCACAGGAATTGCAGGACAAACATTATTACAGAAAACATGGTGCGAATGCATATTATGGGCAGAAAAAATAATTCTTAATATTTGATATACACATATTCAAAAAATCAGGGTCAGTCTGTTATAACTGGTCCTGATTTTTTCATCGGAATAAAAGTTCACGGTGATTTACAAACGAAACAGAATTTGCTACATTTAGAATAGAACTGAAATATTGAGAAAGGACAAAGGAAACAGCAGTTATGGAAGATATTAGAAATTATGAAACAATGAGTGTCCAGGAAAAGTGGAATATTCTTGCAATGGTCGCAAATTTATACTACAACTCGGAAATGACACAGAGCCAGATTGCAGAAAGGCTGTATACGTCCAGGTCTAAAGTTTCAAGAATGTTGAAAGAAGCAAGAGAATTGGGAATTGTAGAAATCTACATTAAAGAGCCGTGGGAAAGAAATTTGGAATATGAACAAAGGATGAAAGAGGAATTTTCACTGAAGAATATACGTATTATTATGTCAAAGGATGCAGAAAAAGAAAAAGTGCAGGCATTGTTGTCAGAGGCTGCAGCATATTATCTGGATTCCATCGTGAAACAGAACATGGTTGTGGGAATTTCCTGGGGAAATACGCTGTATCATATTGTGAAATACATTGCGGCAAACAATCATAAGAATATTCCTCTTACTGTTGTGCCTATTATGGGAGCAGCGAATATCAATAAACCGGAAAGAGATGCATTGGATTTATCAAAGGATCTTGCGTCTGCCTATGGTGGAAAATATCAGTATATTTATGCACCGCTTTTTGTAAAGACAAGGGAGTTAAAAGAAAGTCTTATACAGGATGAAAGTATTAGAGGTGCATTGGAATTGGCAAAAAATGCAGATGTAATTCTGACAAGTGTGGGTTCCATTACGTATAAATCCTGGAGTAATTATCTTAGTGTAAAGACGTTGGAAAATCTTGAAAAAAAAGGCGTGGTCGGACATATAGGAGGGCACTTCTATGATATAGATGGAAGAGAATTGGAAACATCTCTTGCGGAAAGAATGATAGGAATAGGAGTGGAAGATTTAAAAAACTGCAATGAGACGATATGCGTAGCTATCGGGGAAGGAAAGGCGGAGGCTGTATTGGGAGCTTTACGCGGGAATTATATTCGAACGCTGATTATTGACGATAAATGTGCGGAAAAGATACTTTCTATCAAATAGCAGGCACGGAAAAGAAATCCTTAAGAAGGAAAGCTTATTGATACGTTATGAGGAGAAGATGGGAATGGATGATAGAAAATGGCGTACAGCATTAGCTGTGACGCCATTTTTTTGATGATTCATGTTTGCCGCAGTCATCGCAGGTCTGTGGCCAGTTGATTTTCCATTCAAAATATTCGTCTTTTGTAATCTGACCGGATTTCAGTTCTGTTTTTCGGATTACCCATTCTTTCATGAAATCATTGACAAGTCCATAATTAAACCATAACCCCACTGGAGGATGAGTGGGCCAGCTGTCATTGTCATGGTAGCGGACAGCAGTATCCTCACTGGAATTACACGTTTCACCGGGATAGGTTTCAAGCTGGAACAGGTTGATAGCAGAAGGATTAAAATCGTCTATCCAGAACAGCATTTCCATAATCTCTGTGGCATCCATGGTTGCAGGTTCATAAAGTGTCCAGGGATTCACATCTAAAATTTTAGCCATTTCTTTTATAAGTTCTTTTTTTGGAACCCGGTAGTTAGTTTCATATTGGGCAAGGCGGTTGGCACCTTTTTCGCCCCATCCAAGGGCTTCTCCCAATTCTTTTTGCGTCATATTCCGGAATGTCCGGATTCTTTTGATTTTATCTCCAATGGTCATAACACATTCTCCATTTCTATTGGAATTGCAGGCTGCTTTGATCTGCTCTGCCTTTTGCGTGTCTTGTGGTTTTTCTTTAATTGTATTTTACTGCCAAAACTTTCATTTGTAAACAGAAAGTTTCGCAAAAAAGTTAATTTCAAGATTGACATTCGCAGAAAAGCGAAATATAATAACAGTATAAAGTTCGCATATTTGCGAATGAAGCGTACATTGAAAACTGAATGAGCTGTATTTTCTGCTAACACAGGTGCCAGGACTCCATAGGTTATTCCAGTGGATGAGCACCAAAGATACTCCGGCAACGGCAGGTAAATCTCGAGAAGGAGCTGCCTGCATCCGAAAGGTAGAGGTTAGATGTAACGCTGACGGCAGATGATACGAATGAAAGCCAAAAAAGAAAAACAATCTTGTCCGAAAGGAGTGATGTTGAATAATTATAAGGAAAGGGGGAGGGAAGTTATGAGGAAAGAATTGGAATATGCAAAAAAAGTAGCACTAATTGCAAAGTTATATCGTTCAGAACTTCTGTCAGAAAAAGAGTATGAAAAAATCAGACGGAAGCTGATGGACAGTTATATGATTGCTGGGGAACGCAGTGATGAGCCGATGAAAGCAATCGCATAGAATATAGAAAGTTGAGGAAAAAACAATGGAAGATAAAATAATGCAACGTTCGTTCACATTTAGGATTTCAGATAAAATAACAGCACAAACAAAGAAACCAGTTACATGTAATACAAGAAAAGTGTGGCAGGTAAAAGAAATGGAGGAAGATTATGAGCATTAGACAGGTTGAGGTTTTAGAAGCAACCAAAACAGGAGGAAATAATGTCGGAAGACGAAGCACAGGGTTGCAAGTTGAACGTGTTCGTGTTGCAGCATACTGCAGGGTTTCCACAGATGGCGATGAACAGCTTGGCAGCTTTGAATCCCAGAAAGCATACTATGAAGAAAAAATTCGGCAGAATAAGGAATGGGTATACGCTGGAATTTATGCAGATGAAGCGATTACCGGGACAAAAGTGGATAAGCGAGAAGGGTTTCAGGAAATGATCCGGGAATGCCAGAATGGAAAAATAGATATGATACTTACCAAATCTATTTCCAGATTTTCCAGAAATACACAGGATACTTTGAAATATATGCGTATGCTGCGTGACAGAAATATTGCGATCGTATTTGAAAAAGAGAATATCAATACGCTGGATATGAATGGGGAAATGCTCCTTACCATTCTAAGTTCTCTCTCCCAGGGCGAGGTAGAATCCCTTTCCGAAAATGTAAAAATGGGATTGAAGATGAAAATGAAACGGGGAGAAATGGTAGGGTTCAATGGATGCTTTGGTTATGACTATCATCCCGACACGAAAAGTATCACTGTAAATGAGCAGGAAGCGGAAACTGTGCGGTTCATTTATGATATGTACCTGCAGGGCTACGGAAGTTCCACTATTGCGAAACGGCTGGTGGAAATGGGAGTAAAGAATAAAAAGGGAAAAGTAGAATGGCATGACCATGGTGTCATGGGGATTATTAAAAATGAGAAATACAAGGGAGATCTCCTGCTGGGAAAAACATTTACGGTTGACCCCATATCGAAAAGACGTCTTGCAAATATGGGAGAAGAAGAACGGTATTATATCCGGGATCATCATGAGCCGATTGTTTCAAGAGAAATCTGGGATAAAGCAGACGAAATCCATTCGAAGCGTATAAGACCAAGATTGATGGAAACTACCGGAAACAGGGAACGTTATACAAGACAGTTCACGTTTAGCAGTATGTTAGAGTGCGGGTATTGTGGGCATAAACTTTCTCGCAGGACAAGACATCAAACAACAACTACCAAAAAGCCGGTCTGGCAGTGTATGAATGCTACAAAAAATGGAATCAGCAGCTGTCCAAACTGTAAAGCAATAGATGAGGTAATTGTTGAAAATGCATTTGTGGATGCGTTCCGGCTTCTGGCAGATAATTTTGATGATGTTCTGGATTCAGTGCTGAATACCATTGAAGATGTATTAAAAGACGATACAGAATTAAAACGGGTAAAACAGCTGGAAAAAGATATTTCCAGTATAGAAACGAAAAAAAGCAGGTTAACAGATCTGCTGATTGATGGTAAAATAGAGCAGGAAGATTATGATGAGAAGAAGCTGAGCTTTCAGCGGAAACTTCATCAGATGACAGAAGAAAAGGCTTATCTGGAAGAAAATATCGGACAGCAGAAGAATATAAGCAAGCGTATGGAACAGCTCCGTAAGGCACTGGAAAATGAAGATATCCTGGATGAATTTGACCGTATGGTGTTTGAAAGCATTGTGGAAAAGGTAATTGTCGGTGGATATGATGAAAATGGAAATCCTTCACCGTATAAATTGACTTTTGTTCTGAAATGTAATCAGGACTTGAAAGTGAACGATGCAAAAGCAGACTATCGAAGCAAACAGAAAGGGGAAAAGGTGTCATAATGGAGCAGGAAAGAAAAGATATTTTGGATAGAAATGAAACAGAAAAAATGTGTTCATTAGTCGGCAACGAGGCTGGGGAAATGTGTTCTCCAGCCGATACCGACACATGTGGAAACGGTATGCTTATTGTCCAAACTTCATGAAGCGAAGCATCATGTGAATGTGAAACTTGATATGGATGAGATGGATATTACTTCTGCTGAGAGTAAGGCTACGTATGAGGAAATTAAGAAATATGTGTTGGAGGAGACAGGACTTAAGGTATCTAATCTGTATCTGTCTCTTATACACATCTCCGAGCCCA
>ENA-OYDK01000021-OYDK01000021.1-human-gut-metagenome-genome-assembly--contig:-NODE-21-length-32647-cov-6.513899_pt1 | contig 32647 bp, 24 predicted proteins | sample MGYA00243549_ERZ652903 | MGnify/ENA primary metagenome ERZ652903 (study PRJEB26926, sample SAMN06164813) | human gut metagenome | biome: ENVO:00009003; feature: ENVO:2100002; material: ENVO:00002003... | reverse complement strand
TTCTTAGTAAGGGCGTTCTCGTAATGAATTTCTACAGAGATATCGAAGGAATTGGCAAGCTGCATCAGGATGATATTGGGGTTAATCTCCAGATGATAAACGCGATGGTTAAATACTTTGGCATAGGGGATGCCTTCCTGCTGCTGTTCCTCAGAAGGATCACCTTCGCCGAAAACGATGGTGGAATCCTCTGCGAAAAGAGCTGCCAGATGGCTCTGCCTATTTTCCCATTCATAGGGGGCAAAGTCATACTTGTATCTGATATAATAGTCAGCAAACTGGGCCATATTGAAAGATTTTAAGTTTCTAAAATTGTTTTAAGGGTACTTAGTCATATAAGATGCCCTATTGTTACGCAAAGGTACAAATAAAAAAATGAAATAAAGAACTTTTTTATGTGTTTTTCCACTATTTTTTATTTTTATGCAACAAAATAGTTCATTCTACAGGTATTATTTGTTGAATAAGTGTATTTTCAGTGTCATTTTTATAAACTTAATCAAATATTACCCCATAAAATATCAAATATTACACCCTATATTATAATGGAAAATAGTATCTTTGCAACAGAAAATTCAAAATGCGTTGTGAAACGCTTATCATCATCTTTTACTTATACAAAAAAAAATAAAACATTGGAGTTCAATAGGGATATTGAGATTCCAATGTTTTTTTTTATACACTAAACTGAAACATATCATCATGTAAAGTTAACATATCATCATGTAACGTTGTCTGATTTATAACCTTTCAGTATAAATCAATAGTCTATTTTATTGTCTACTTCCACAATTGATAGAGGATTTTACCCATAGACTGTAGACACAGATTATTTCTTTTCATTACCTAAATCTATCTGCGATATCTGATTCAACAGATTTACAGCCTGCCCTACAGTCTTCACATCATTGATGCGAAGCATTCGCTTGTTGAATTTTTCCTTCAGAACACAATCTTGAATATGACTGGTAACGTAAGCGAGTATGCGGTTAAACATCTGACTTCTGTAGAACGGACTGTTTACATTGCTCACAAACTGCATCTGCATATAGCCCTGCTTGAGAATAATCTTCTCGCAACCTAGCTTCTTGCCTACCCTACGCAAACCTACCACATGCATCAGTTCGTCTGCTTCATGAGGCACAGGACCAAAACGGTCTATCATACGCTTGCGGTAAGCCTCTACTTCCTCATCACTCTCCAGACGGTCCAGTTCACGATAAAGGAGCATGCGCTCACTGTCACCCGGCACATAAGTCTGAGGAAAATACATCTCCAGATCGCTCTCTATGCCACAATCGTCAACGAAATCATCACCCGTAAGCTGGGCACCTTCATCCATCTTCTCCTGATAAAGATCACAGAACTCCTCGTTCTTCAACTCTGTGACAGCCTGAGAGAGAATCTTCTGGTAGGTTTCATAACCCAGATCTTCCATAAAACCGCTCTGCTCAGAGCCCAGCAGATTACCCGCACCGCGGATATCCAGGTCCTGCATGGCGAGATTGAAGCCGCTACCCAGTTCACTGAACGTCTCCAGAGCCTCCAGACGGCGACGCGCCTCAGGAGTAAGTGCACTCTTAGGTGGCGCCATCAGATAGCAGAAAGCCTTCTTGTTGCTTCTTCCTACGCGTCCACGCATCTGATGCAGGTCACTCAATCCGAAGTGATGAGCATCGCTCACGATAATCGTATTGGCATTGGAAATGTCGATACCGTTCTCTACAATAGTGGTAGAAAGCAGTACATCATAATCGTAATTGATAAAGCCCATGATGATTTTCTCCAAATCCTCAGGCTTCATCTGTCCGTGACCGATTGCTACCCTACAGTCTGGAATATGCTTCTCTATGAGCATCTTGAGCTCCGGAAGCTTGGATATTCTGTCGCATACGAAATAAACCTGTCCGTTTCGGCTCATCTCGAAATTGATGGCATCGCAGATAACTTCACTACTAAACGTTACCAGTTCGGTATGAATCGGATAACGGTTAGGTGGCGGAGTGCGCATGATACTCATATCCCGGGCGCCCATCAGAGAGAACTGGAGGGTTCGCGGAATCGGAGTGGCACTCATCGTGAGTGTATCGACATTTACCTTGAGCTGACGGAGTTTCTCTTTGGTAGACACACCGAACTTCTGCTCTTCATCGATGACGAGCAGCCCCAGGTCATGCCATTTCACGGTCTTTGATATCAGCTTATGCGTACCTATGAGGATATCAATCTTACCCTCTTTCAGGGCGTCAAGCACCTCTCTGGTTTCCTTCGTTGTACGGGCTCTACTGAGATAGTCTACCCTTACAGGCATGCCTTCCAGACGCTTTTTGAAAGTCTGATAGTGCTGGAAAGCCAGAACGGTAGTAGGCACCAGCACCGCAACCTGCTTGCTGTCGCACGCTGCCTTGAAGGCTGCACGGATGGCAACCTCAGTCTTGCCGAAGCCCACATCGCCACAAACCAGACGGTCCATCGGTCTGCCGCTCTCCATATCCTTCTTCACCTCCTGAGTAGCCTTATTCTGGTCTGGCGTATCTTCATACAGGAAGGAAGCCTCCAGCGTATGCTGCAGATAATTGTCGGCACTGAAGGCGAATCCCTTCTCCCGTCGGCGCTGGGCATAGAGTTTGATCAGGTCGCGCGCAATGTCCTTGATTCGCTTCTTAGCTTTGTCCTTGAGTTTATCCCAGGCACCTGTACCCAGTGTAGACAGGCGAGGCGGAGTACCGGTATCGCTGCGGCGATATTTGCTGATTTTATAAAGCGAGTGGATAGAAACATCCACCTTGTCATTGTTCGTATAGACGATTCGGATCATTTCCTGATAGCTGTTGCCCGTAGGAACCCTAACCAGACCGCCAAACTTGCCGATACCGAAGTCTACATGCACGATAAAATCTCCCACTTCCATCTCCTGCAGTTCCTTCATGGTGAGTGCCATCTTGCCGGCTCTCGCTTTATCTGAGCGCAGGTTATATTTATGAAAACGGTCAAAAATCTGATGATCGGTAAAGAAACAGCACTTCTTGTCATGGTCAGTAAAGCCTTCATGAAGCGTCTTGTCTACCGGTGTAAAACGGATGGCGTAGCGCTTCAGCTCTTCGCTTTCAAAGATATCCTTCAGGCGCTGTTGCTGCTTCTGGCTATCTGCCAATATATATAAGGTGTAACCCTGGAGCAGGAAATCCTCCAGAGTTTGACAAAGCAAATTGAAATTCTTATGGAAAAGAGGCTGTGGAGCGATATTGAAAGGTATCACAGCCGAACTCTCTGACGGAGCGACCTTGCCGAACTCGATACGGAGATGAGCCGCTACTGCCTTCTTGAAATCGAGCGGAGAAACGAGGTTGAGCTCGGTCTTCATGTCATGTCTGATGCGCTCAGCCTCTACCTCAGTAGCTCCCTCCAGCTGCTCGGTAAGGCTCTGCGATGAGAAGCCTTCGGTATAGATCTGACCGATGCGGTCGCAAACGAAAGAAAGGTCTTTCGCAACGACTGGCGTACTTTCGGAGAGGAAATTGAGGAAACACTGCTTGTTGCTCTCGATATGGGCGAGTTCGGGCACGATTTCTATCTCTGTGCGCTTTGCCTGCGAGAGCTGGGTCTCAACATCAAAGGTACGGATGGTGTCAATCTCATCGCCGAAGAAGTCGATACGGAACGGATATTCGCAGCTGTAGGAATAGACATCGAGGATGCTTCCACGCACGGCAAACTGGCCCGGTTCATAAACATAATCGGTTTCTTTGAGTTCGAAATCGCGCAAGGTATGAACCACATCGGTCTGAGCAATCTGCTGGCCTACAGTCAGTTTCAGAATCCGTTCATCCAGATTCTGCTTAGCCACAACGAGTTCTGCCAGTGCATCGGGATAAGTGACTACCGGGAAATGTCCTCCCAAAGAGAGGCGCGCCAGCACCTCTGTACGTAGGATTTCGTTCGCAGCATCACGCTGCCCGTATTTCACGGCACGCCGATAGCTGGAAGGAAAGAAGAAGACCTTCTCCTGCCCCATCATCTGAGTGAGATCGTGATAAAAATAGCCTGCTTCATCGGCATCATCCAGTACGAAGAGTACCGAACGCCTCATCTTCCCCTGCAGAGAAGCAAAGAACATCGGAGCCGAAGAGCACAGCAAACCCTGGAGAAAAATGGAATGAACCGACTTCTTCCCCATCAAATCAAAGAGGGCATCCGCCTGTGGCGAACGCCCGTATGTTTTTTCTATCTTTTGGATTTCCATCCAAGTACTGATTAGTGATTACTGAGTATTAATCCTTCTTCGGATATTTCTTGAACCAGCCATCCAGGCGCAGTCGCATCACGCCAAAGAAAGCCTCACCAAAGATGCCACCACTCATCTTGCTCACACCTTCACGACGGTTAACAAAGATGACAGGCACCTCCTTGATCTTGAAACCTATTCGATGAGCCGTATATTTCATCTCTATCTGGAAAGCATAGCCCTTGAAGCGGATAGCATCCAAATCTATGGTTTCCAACACCTTACGTCGGTAGCAGACGAATCCAGCTGTGGTATCATTCACCTTAAATCCGGTTACGATACGTACGTATTTAGAAGCGAAATAGCTCATCAATACGCGTCCAATAGGCCAGTTGACCACGTTCACACCCGAAATATATCTTGAGCCTACAGCCACATCATACCCCTCATCGTGAGTTGCCGCATAGAGACGAGGCAAATCATTAGGATCATGACTGAAGTCGGCATCCATCTCGAAGATGAAGTCATAGCCCTGCTCCAATGACCATTTGAAGCCCATGATATAGGCAGTACCCAAACCGAGTTTACCCGAACGCTCCAGGATATGCAGACGACCGGCAAACTCATTAGCCATCAAGCCCTTAACAATGGCAGCAGTACCGTCAGGACTTCCGTCATCGATAACGAGGATATCAAACTGCTTTTCGAGACCGAAGACAGCACGGATGATTTTCTCGATGTTTTCCTTCTCATTATATGTAGGAATGATTACTATGCTATCACTCATAACTTCTTCTAATTTTAATGATTCTGATACTAAATAATGTAATACAGATGCAAAATTACAACTTATTTTTGAAATAACAAGCGAAAAACCGAAATTATTGGTCCGGATTCTCTACAAAACCCTGATATTTCTTGTCAAGTCCGTTCATGATTGCCTCATAGCTCTTGTTCATCTGGTTCTTGATATTGTCAGCTCCCTTGCCTATCGGCTCGATAGGCTCATGGATGGTGAGCTTCAGAGGATGCCAGAAAGCCCAGTAGATGTCCTTCATGCGAGGCTTCACATCAAAACTGCCATTGATGGTAAGCGGACATACCGGCAACTGCAGTTCATCGGCAAGCATGAAAGCACCGCGGCGGAACACGCCCATGTGCCCCGTAAACGAACGGGCACCCTCTGGGAATACCACCAGCGACATGCCCTCTTTAAGCACCTCGCGAGCACGGTCATAAGAAGCACGGATCTTAGAAGGTCCGCTCTTGTCTACAAAGATGTGGTGCGCATACTCACAGGCGATACCGACGAGAGGCACTTTGCGCAAGCCCTTCTTCATCATCCACTTGAAGTTTCTGCCCAGAAAACCGTATATCAGGAAGATATCGAAAGCGCCCTGATGATTGGCCACGAAAACATAACTCTGGTTCTTCTTGAGATGCTCACGTCCCTCCACCTTTACAGGCAGGAGGAGGATGCGGACCCAAAGCCAAGACCAATATTTACCAGGATAATAGCCCCAGAAATGACCATTACCCAGCATGCATCCCAAAACAGTAGTTAAACTGGTTAAAACGCTAGCTACCAACAGGATAGGCAAGCATATTACAAGCTGATACAGACGATATAAGTACTTCATTTTTTATTTAAGAATGAATAATTTAACACTCAACATTTAACATTCAACACTCCTCATTTTCTTTTGAGTGTGATGACCACGATTTCTGCCGTAGCCCCTATGCGGATTGGAACGGTACCGCCCAGACCCGATGTGGTATAGAGCTGGCAACCCTCCTCCTCGAAGAGGCCGTAATCATAAGGAGTAAACATCGACGGACGCAAGCCCAGGATACTGATCTGCCCCGCATGCGTATGACCGCTCAGCGTAAGCTGCGGTGCTACGACCAGCGAATCCTTCCTGTCAGGTCCTATCACATCGCCATCCTCATCCTTCTCCTTATTAATAGTAGAAGGCCAGGTCTCGCGCCATTGCTTCGGAATATGCTGCAGCATCAGCACGAAAGAGCCCGGTCTGATGCCATACAGCGCCTTCCTTACATTGGTTCGCTTTGGATTGTCATAGTTCTCTGTACCAGCTACATAGATGCTGTCAGCGCCTCTATGCACCGCCACATGCTCATTCATCAGCAGGCGCCATCCGCAACTCCGCTGGAAGTCCTGCATCCGCTTCTCGAGCGCAGCTATCTCCTGCTCATCATCTACATCCATATAATAGGTGTAATCGTGATTGCCCAGCACACTCATCACGCCATCTCTGGCTTTCAGACTGCTGAGCAGCGCCTGATACTCAGGCAGTTCATCGGGCGTAACATTCTGTAAATCACCCGTAAAGCAAATCAGATCAGGTTTTTCGGCATTAATGCTGTCGATATCGCGCTGAGGCAGATGACCACGCCAGCCATAGTATGACCCGAGATGGATATCGCTGAACTGAACGATGCGATAGCCCTCAAAAGACTTCGGCAGATTAGGTACATAGATGGTGATACGCTTGACTTGCATCTTAGGAAAACCTTCGGTAAATCCGTAGATAAAGCAGAAGAACGCCACCGCTCCCACTACCAGTCCGAGGAGCTTGCCCCAGTTGCGATGGCCGTGAAGGAGCCGCATACAGCACCAACCGAAGACACTGAACAGGCTGAAGACAAACTGCGGAACCGCACATACTGCCATTATCACAAACCAGATGTCGATGAGCACCGGATTGCGTGGCAGGAAGTTGGGCAGCATCGTGATATATGCACTGTAGGCGATAACCACGAAAGCCGGCAACCAGAAGAGCACCCGCTGCCAGAGACTTTTCAGCCATAACTTGCCATACCTTTTATATATCCACAGATACGGCAACAGGGTGAATACCACTACGGGTATCAATATTCTTGCTATCATTTTTTGATCAAACTTGATTGAAGATACGTTTTCATTGCCTGCACGGGCACTCCTCTGCGCTGTGCATAGTCGCGAAGCTGGTCGTCTCCTATCCGTCCCAGTTCGAAATACCGCGACTTGGGATGTGCAAACATCAGCCCCGAGACACTGGCATGAGGCGTCATCATTCCGCTTGTGGTGAGCCGGATGCCCACCTGACTCATATCGATGAGCTGGTCGATGATGAAGTTGGCACTGGTATCGGGCAACGAAGGATATCCTATAGCCGGACGGATGCCCTGATAGCGTTCCAGATGCTGGTCTTCGATGCTCAGCTGCTCGCCGGGAGCATAGCCCCAGATGCTGCGTCTCACCTCTTCGTGCAACTCCTCTGCCGTGGCTTCAGCCAACCGGTCGCAGAGTGTCTGTGCCATCATATTGAGGTAGTCGTCCGAGCGATATTTCTTCTCCAGACCGCCATCTACCGTCGTGCAGAAGATACCCAGCCGGTCTGTTATTCCACTGTCCAGAGGACGGATGAAATCAGCCAGACAGAGATTGGGTTCTCCCTGAGCCGCCGGATGCTGCTGACGGAGCATCGGGAAGCGGACTTTCTGCCCTTCCAGCCAGATATCATCCCCCTCGCTGTTCGCCTCGAAGAGTCCGAAGACGGCATAGGTATGATATTCGCCTTCCCATGAATGGAGCATATCGAGCGCCTCAGCTTTCAGTTTTTCCTTTTCCTCTCGAGGTTTGCCGCTCAATCCCCAGGCATGATAAAAGTATAGCCAGTTGATATATGGCTCAATTTCGCTTATATTGTATACTATTCTTCGCATCCGATACGATATTTTATTTTACAATTCCCGTAAAATTTTCCTTTTTCAGGAATTGTTTCTGAACTCCAGTTCCTCTCCTCTGCAAGCGGCATCAAACACGCCTTTGTTATAGATCAGACTACCGTTACAGAAAGTCTGTTCCACTTTCCATGCAAACTCATCACCCGCTACAGGGCTCCATTTACACTTGCTCTGAATCACCTCTGCGGTCACCTTCCAAGGCTCTCCCTTGCGCACCACAACGACATCTGCCTTATACCCCGGACGCAGGAAGCCGCGCTGACTGATATGGAACAGACGGGCTGGATTATGGCACATCAGTTCAACCAGGCGCTCGATACTGATTACCTTTTCGTCAACAAGTTTCAGCATGCTTACCAGCGAGAACTGTACCATTGGCATACCTGATGCAGCCTTGGCACAACCGCCCTGTTTATCCTTCAACTGATGAGGAGCATGATCGGTACCTACTACAGTTATCTTACCATTACTCAGCGCCTTACGCAAAGCTTCTCGATCAGCAGCGGTCTTTACTGCAGGGTTGCATTTGATGCGTGCGCCCTTCACAGCGTAATCTTTGTCCGAGAACATGAGATGAGCCACAACAGCCTCGCCTGTAATATTTTCATCCTTACCAAAGAACTCCAGTTCCTTAGCCGTAGTAACGTGAGCGATATGGAGATGCGCCCCGCTTTCCTTAGCCAGCAGCACCGCCAGACGGCTGCTTTCATAGCAAGCCTCCTCGCTGCGTATTTCCGGATGATGTTCTACGGCAGGGTCTTCACCCCATTTCTGCTTAGCCAGCTGCATGTTGCGGTTAATGATTTCGGTATCCTCACAGTGGGTCATCACCGGCAAATCCAGCTCTTTCGCCTTCTTGAAGATAGCCTGCAGCGCCTCATATTTATCCACCAGCATATTGCCCGTACTGGAGCCCATAAAGAGCTTGACGCCCGGTACACGATGCGTATCGAGCTGCTCAAAATCATTTACATTATCATTGGTAGCACCAAAGAAGAAACTGTAGTTCACATGACTCTTCTCAGCGCCCAGCTGCCGCTTTGCCTGCCAGGCCTCCAGAGTGGTAGTCTGAGGTATCGTGTTAGGCATATCAAAATAACTGGTCACACCACCAAAGGCAGCAGCGCGGCTTTCGCTCTCGATGTCAGCCTTCTGCGTAAGTCCCGGCTCACGGAAGTGAACATGATCATCAATCACACCCGGCAAAACAAAACACCCCGAGGCATCGATGACTTCATCGTAATTGCCACGGGGTGCCTCGCCTTCATATATCTCCTTGATAAATTCACCATCCAACAAGAGGTCGCCCACAAAAGAGCGACCCTCATTTATTATGGTTCCATTCTTGATTAATTTCATATTACTAAACTTATAAAATGAAGAGTTTTACAAGATGTTAATGCCCAAGACCTTGAAAGAGCCCTGTTTCTACTCCTTACCTTCCTGTTTTTCAGGAATCGTAGGCGCAGCCAGTTCGTTGGCTGTAGGTGCCGGAGCCGCATCAGGATTTACCTGTGGAGCCGCTTCCATCTCTGGCTGCATGCCGCTCTGCGCATCTCGTGTACCGTTCATAATCTCCTGATTCTCTTGAGCTTTCTTATAATAGTCCTTTACATAAGGATCATTCTTGAAATAGTCGGTAGCCTTGCTCATGATATCCTCAATCCAAGGAGAAAGCATCGGATACTGGTTGCCCATTGTAACGAGGAAGAAGACGCCCGGTCCCAGCACATTGTTGAAGTTGTCGGTAACAAACGAAGTGATGAGCTTGTCTTCCTGCTCAGAAAGGCGGATGGATTCCTCGTTCAGCTGCTTGTTGACAGCCACCATATCGCTACCGTTCATGATAGCCTGGTCGTGCTTGTGTACCAGTTCGCGCAACTGATTCTGAATCTGCTGGTATTTCTTGAAGAATCCGAAGAGTTTATCGTTCATAGGAGTACCGCTTACCACCTGCTGTGTATCATCGAGCTTCACCGTAATGCTTCCACTCTCCAGCACCAGCGGCAGCACAGGGTCATCATCCATGAAGATATTCGCCATCTTCATAGAGTCGACAGAACCCTGAAAATGGAACTGTCCATGCACTACATCGCAAGAATCCACGTTCTTGAAATCGTTGTTTTCCAGTATCTTAAGGTACAGCATGCGTCCGTCCAGAGTACTTACGTTAGAAGTACCCGAGATATCGTAACTGTTGGCACAAGATGCAAGTGCCATCAAGGCAATGAATGCGTAAAATATTCTATTCATAAGCTATCTATATCACTTTCGGTGAACAAAAATACAATCTTAATTTGAACTGACGAAATAAATTGCTGCAATTTAATTCATTCTTACAAGATTTATGTTTTGTTTGCACTCCTATTGACCACCGAAAGCTTTTTTCTCGTCCTTCTATATTACTGATTGTTTTCCTTCTTCAGTTCATGAGAGATGCGATGCGTGGTATACAGTTCCAGCAGGGCTGCGATGAGGAGGAAGACTACCCACTTATTATAGAAATAGGTGATATAGGTCTCATAATTCTCAAACCAGCGGCGCAGGAAAGCATACACCGTATCTACCATCGAGATGCCTGAGAGCACGAAGAAGATGTCTGCTACATACTGCATGCGCTTCAGGCGGTGGATAACCAGCGAAGGTCCCTCATAGAACTGCATCGCCTGCATTACACTGAACAGTATGGTGCCCAGCAGGAACCCCCAGCTCGTTACCTGCACCAGCTGCGGATGTGAAAAACCAAATGCGAAGCAAGCCGCACCGACAACCATCAGCACGCCGCCCAGCAAGAAAATAGCACTTTCCAGTTTACTCAATTGTTTCATTTTCGTCTTGTTCGTTAGTTTTTTCCGGAATATCCGAACTCAATACAAAGATGTCTTCATCATCAGCCTTCATGAAATAACGCTGGCGGGCTATCTTCTCAAATGCCCGCGCACCATGCTGCATATCGCGCAAGGTATGCTTGTCGTTTTCATACTGCTCACGATACTTTTCTATCTCCGAACGGAGCGTAGCTATCTCTATCTGGTACTTAATGTGCTGCCTTACACTGTTGTCGTCAACTACACCAACTGCCAGAACACCCGTTACAATCACTATAAGATACTTATAATGAGCGAGATAATTCCATATAATACCAAGTTTTTTACTCATTTCTTCCGAATTTGTTTGCAAAGATAATATTTTTTTGTTATCTTTGCATCATCAATTAAGAAAAAATAATGGAAGAGTATATAGTTTCTGCAAGAAAGTACCGTCCGATGACCTTCGATTCGGTTGTCGGACAGAGTGCATTGACCACCACTTTGAAGAATGCAGTGAAGAGCGGCAAGCTGGCGCACGCCTATCTTTTCTGCGGTCCGAGAGGTGTGGGAAAAACCACTTGTGCCCGCATTTTTGCGAAGGCAATCAACTGCGAGCATCCTCGTGAAGACGGCGAGGCGTGCAACGAATGTGAGAGCTGCCGTGCCTTCAACGAGCAGCGTTCCTACAACATCTTCGAGCTGGATGCCGCCAGCAACAACGGTGTTGACCAGATTAAGGTTCTGATGGAGCAGACCCGCATTCCGCCTCAGGTGGGCAAGTATAAGGTGTTTATCATCGATGAGGTCCACATGCTCTCTACAGCAGCCTTCAACGCCTTTCTCAAGACGCTGGAAGAACCACCTCAGCATGTCATCTTCATCCTCGCCACTACCGAGAAGCATAAGATTCTGCCTACCATCCTGAGCCGATGCCAGATTTACGACTTCGAGCGAATGACGGTAGCCAACACCATCAACCACCTGAAGATGGTGGCTGAGAAGGAAGGCATACAATATGAAGAGCAGGCGCTCGCCGTGATAGCCGAAAAGGCTGACGGAGGTATGCGCGATGCCCTCTCTATCTTCGACCAGGCTGCCAGTTTCTGCATGGGCAACATCACTTACCAGAAGGTGATCGAGGACCTGAACGTGCTCGACAGCGACAACTATTTCCGTCTGGTAGACCTGGCTTTGGAGAATAAGGTGGCCGAGATGATGGTAACACTCGACGGCATTCTGAGCCGCGGTTTCGATGGCGGCAACATGATACAGGGGCTTGCCCAGCATGTGCGCAATGTGATGATGGCGAAGGACCCTCAGACCCTGCCTCTGCTCGAGACCAGCGACGACCAGAAAGCCAAGTTCCAGGCTCAGGCCCAGAAGGCACCTACACCTTTCTTATATAAGGCGCTGGAACTGATGAACCAGTGCGATATCCATTACCGCGCCAGCAGCAACAAGCGATTACTGGTAGAGCTCACCCTGATACAGATAGGCCAGATTACGCAGCCCGAGGATCAGGATGTGCCTAGTGCGGGGCGTACGCCCAATAGATTAAAATCCCTGTTTCAGAAACTCCTGGCTCAGTCTAAGCTTGCCTCTCAGGGTGCAGGTTCTGAGCCTTCTGGCAGCAGCGAAAACCGGTCATCACAGCCGGGAACGTCTGCTGCTACAGCTACTGCTGTGCCTTCGTCAGGGGCACCGGCAGCCGCTTCTGCAGCCTCCAATGCTGCATCTTATTCTGCATATTATCCTGCATCTGCCACCGCAGCCGCATCTGCCTCTCCAGAAGGCTCAGCCGCTGCCGGAGCTGCTACTGATGCTGCATCGCCTCACAAGCCACGACTCAAGAATATCAAGCTGGGCGGCATAGGCATGACTTTCTCTAACCTGAAGAAGAGGGAGGAGAACCAGCGCCGCCTGCACAGTCCGTATGATGATACCAATGAGGAAAAAGCGACCATCACGGGCGACCAGAACGAGTTCACCCAGGAGCAGGTGGAAGCAACATGGTTCAGTATGTGCATGAGAATGCAGAACAAGCTGGATTTCATAGGCTTAGCCAACCGCATGAAGAGTATTGTACCGAAGATAACCAACTATCCGCAGATAGAGGTTATCATCAACAACCAGCTCTTACTAGACGACGTTTTGAACATCAAAAACCGCATTCTCAAGACTTTCGTCTTAGGTCTGCACAACAGCGAACTGAGCATCAGCTACCGCCTTGCCGACCAGGAAGAGGTAGGCAAGGTTCTGACCAAGAATGAAGTTCTGGAACTTCTTATGGAGAAGAACCCTGCGATGAAAAAACTCACAAAGGACCTGGATCTGGTCATGACATAGAAGATACTCCACACGATACGAAATTCTCCACTCCACGTAGGACAACCTATACGGAGTGGAGAAAATTGTTTTTACAAATATCGAAACTTGGTGCTATAAGAGATACATAAGAGTGAAAGAGCAAAGGGCGTTACAGCGTGACAGTTGTGACAGTTTTCAGCGGAGGGGGTATATTGCGAGTTTGCAGCTATCAAATTATAAGTATATATATTTAAATTATTATATATATAATAATTTACCTCTAAAGAAAGGGAAGGAGGGGTAGGCGCTGAAAACTGTCACAACTGTCACACTGTAACGCTTTCTGGGCAAAAAGGAAGTAGTCAGAAGAAATGACTTTTTTCATAGCATCTCATTGTTTTCTTGCTCAAAACACACAGAGAAACATTTTACAAAATATAGTTTTCTCCCCCGCAACTCTACGACTTTTTTTGTTTAACTACGGAAGCCGGAATGTTAAAATCGGTTTAACATAACTCTGCAGGGTGAAATTTGGCGGTTCAGAAGATTTGTTGTACTTTTGCACCATCGTTAAAAGATTCCCATGAAGCGCAGACCTTGATATCGCGAAACGCGATACCAAGGTTTTACACCAAATGAAATGCAAGGTTTGACGTCGTGAAACGCGACACCAAACTTTTACGACCCGCAAAATGCAAGGGTTGACGCTGTAAAACACAGCCTCAAGGTATAAAACAAAAAAGCCCCCGATGCAGAAAAGCACCGGGAGCCTTCGTAAGCAAATTATTATTATCTTAAAAAGATCAACTGAATATGCAGCACATCACAGTATACACCATGACGCACCGACAGAAAGGCTTAGATGAGGTTCATGCCCGCTTTCACAGCCTCCTTGCGCATCTCCTCAGGCCAGATGCTAGCCTGGATCTCACCAATGTGAGCCTTATGAAGCAATACCATACACAGACGGCTCTGGCCGATACCGCCACCAATGCTCAGAGGCAACTTGTCGTTCAGGAGCTGCTGATGGAAGTAAAGCTTCTCTCTATCCTCCTTGCCCTCCAGCTTAAGCTGACGCAGCAGACTCTCCTTGTCGACACGGATACCCATAGAACTGAGCTCGAAACTGCGACCCAGAACAGGATACCAGATGAGGATATCACCATTCAGTCCCATCTTGCCGTTCTCAGCCACGGTGCTCCAATCATCATAGTCAGGAGCTCGGCCATCATGCTTCTTGCCATCGCTCAACTTGCCGCCGATGCCCTCTACAAATACAGCGCCATACTTCTTGCAGATAGCATCCTCACGCTCCTTAGGAGAAAGGTCTGGATACATATCGAGCAAATCCTGCGCATGAATAAAATGAATCTCCTTAGGCAGGAAAGGCTTCAGCTGAGGATAATGCTCGCAAGCCAGGAACTCGGTACGCAAGATGGCACCATAGATGCGGCGCACGATATTCTCGAGGAAGGCGATGGTACGGTCTTCCTTGGTAATCACAGCCTCCCAGTCCCACTGGTCAACATAGAGCGAATGAAGATTATCCAGTTCCTCGTCAGCACGGATGGCGTTCATATCTGTATATACGCCATAAGCAGGCTCAATCTCATACTCGGCAAGCGTCAGTCGCTTCCACTTGGCAAGAGAATGAACCACCTCAGCCTGGGCTTCGCCCAAATCCTTGATAGGGAAACTTACAGGGCGCTCTACGCCGTTCAGGTCATCATTGATACCAAGGCCCTTCAATACGAAGAGTGGAGCGGTAACACGACGCAGACGGAGCTCGGTGCTCAGGTTTTGCTGGAAGAATTCTTTTATCATTTTAATACCCATTTCGGTCTGGCGCATATCCAGCAGCGCCTTGTACCCTTCAGGTTTTATCAAATTGCTCATTTTTATTTCATATTTAGTATTTGCGCTGCAAAGGTACAAAATAATAATTAATCTGCAAGCATTTTTCCGTATTTTTCCGCAAAATGATAGCATTTTTAAGTTTTTTAGTAGCATTTTGTAGAACAATTTGCAAATACACATTATATATATGAAAAAATCTGCCCCAAATATTTGGTTATTTCAAATAAAAGCAGTAATTTTGCAGTCGACTTCCGTTTCGATGTCATACAACCGGAGAAACGGGCGGCAGAAAAGAGGGTCTCGTAGCTTAGCTGAATAGAGCGTCAGATTCCGGTTCTGAAGGTCGTGGGTTTGAATCCCACCGAGATCACCCGAAACAACAGAAATGATTAATAATTGAAAACATGGATTTAGTAGAACGATTTATAAACTATACGAAATTCGACACACAGTCGAGCGAAGAATCGACCAGCGTGCCTAGTACGGCAAAACAGCTCGAATTTGCCAAGTACCTGAAGAAGGAACTTGAGAACGAAGGACTGAGCGATGTCGAAATGGATGACATGGGCTATATCTATGCCACTCTGAAGAGCAATACCAAGAAAAAGACTCCTACCATCGGATTTATTTCACACATGGATACATCACCTGATGCCAGCGGAAAGGATGTAAAGGCGCGCGTCATCAAGAACTATGACGGCAACGACATCGAGCTGAGCCCGGGCATCATCTCAAGCGTTGAGACTTTCCCAGAGCTGAAGGCTCACAAGGGAGAGGATATCATCGTGACAGACGGTACTACCCTGCTGGGTGCTGACGACAAGGCGGGCATCGCTGAAATCGTACAGGCTATGTGCTATCTGCGCGACCACGACGAAATCAAGCACGGCGACATCCGAGTAGGTTTCAATCCTGACGAGGAAATCGGTATGGGCGCACATCATTTCGACGTAGAGAAGTTTGGCTGCGACTGGGCTTACACCGTAGATGGCGGTGACCTGGGCGACCTGGAATACGAGAACTTCAATGCTGCCGGAGCCAAGATCGTCATCAAGGGTGTGAGCGTTCATACAGGCTATGCCAAGGGAAAGATGGTGAATGCAAGCCGACTGGCTGTGGAATTCCAGAACATGATTCCTGAGAACGAGACTCCTGAGCAGACTGAAGGCTACCAGGGTTTCTACCACCTCATCGGCATCGAGAGCCGCTGCGAGGAGGCAAAGCTCAGCTACATCATCCGCGATCACGACCGCAACAGGTTTGAAAGCCGCAAGGACTTCATCGAGGACTGCGTAAACAAGATGAACGAGAAGTATGGAGACGGAACCGTAAAGGCGGTTATCTACGACCAGTACTATAACATGAAGGAGAAGATTGATCCTAACATGCACGTCATCGACATCGTGCTCAGAGCGATGCAGGAGAGCGGCGTTCCACCTCGCGTAGAACCTATCCGCGGCGGTACCGACGGAGCCCAGCTGAGCTTCAAGGGTCTGCCTTGTCCTAACATCTTCGCCGGCGGTGTCAACTTCCACGGCCCTCACGAGTTTGTGAGCATCCAGGTAATGGAGAAGGTAGTGAAGACCATCGTGAAGATAGCGGAAATCACAGAAGAATACAACGACTAATACAGATATGGGGAATTTAGACACATCTAAATTCCCCTTTTTCATAAACAGAAAAATATGGCTGAAATTCCATTCTTAATAAAAGACCTTGCCCTCATCCTGATGGTGGCAGGCATCGTAACCCTCATTTTCAAGAGGCTCAAGCAGCCGCTGGTGCTGGGATACATCATGGCGGGATTCCTGGTTTCGCCACATATGCCCTACACCATGTCGGTAGTCGACGAGACGGATATCCAGACCTGGGCCGACATCGGTGTCATCTTCACCCTCTTCTCGCTCGGTCTCGACTTCTCGTTCAAGAAAATCGTGAAGATGGGCGCTTCTCCCATCATCGCCACCGTGGTTATCGTGTTCTGCATGATGATGCTGGGCATCAGCGTAGGCCACGGCTTCGGCTGGGGCAAGATGGACTGCATCTTCCTGGGCGGTATGCTCGCCATGAGCTCCACCACTATTATATATAAGGCATTCGATGATATGCGGCTGCGCACCCAGAAGTTCGCCTCGATGGTGATGAGCGTACTGATACTGGAAGATATCCTGGCTATCGTGATGATGGTGATGCTGTCGGCGATAGCGAGCGGAAGCAGTCCCGACGGCGGGCAGATGCTTGCCTCTATCGTGAAGATAGGCTTCTTCCTGGGCGTATGGTTTATCGTGGGCATCTTCGCCATTCCGTGGTTCCTGCGTTCGGTGAGGAAACTTATCAATGCCGAAACCCTGCTCATCGTTTCGCTGGGTCTGTGCTGCGGCATGGCGGTACTGAGCACCAAGGTGGGGTTCAGCAGTGCCTTCGGAGCCTTCGTCATGGGCAGCATACTGGCAGAAACCATTGAGGCAGAGAAGATTATCAAACTCGTAGAACCGGTAAAGAATCTCTTCGGAGCCATCTTCTTCGTATCGGTAGGTATGCTGGTAGACCCGAAGATTCTGGTAGAATATGCCGTTCCTATCCTCGCCCTGGTGGGCACGATACTGGTAGGTCAGGCGATATTCGGCACCTTCGGCTTCATGCTCGGAGGCGAGTCGCTGAAGTCGGCGATGCGCTGCGGTTTCTCGATGGCTCAGATTGGTGAGTTCTCTTTCATCATCGCCTCGCTGGGTCTGTCGCTCGGCGTCATCAGCAAGTTCCTCTATCCGGTAGTGGTAGCAGTGAGCGTCATCACCACCTTCCTTACACCTTATATGATCCGTCTTGCCACACCTACCTATCAGGTGATGGAGAAACATCTGCCCGACAAGCTCATCCATATTCTGAACCATTTCGCGATGAGTCATCCCCAGACGCAGCAGCAGAGCAAGTGGAAATCGCTGATCCGACAGATGCTGGTCAACACCACCGCCTACTCCATCCTTTCGGCAGCCGTCATCGCCCTGATGTTCACCTTCGTGCTGCCGCTGATGCGCAATCTGCTGCCCGGCTGGCATCTCCACTGGTATGCCAACGCCATCACCGGTCTGCTCACCGTCCTATTCATCTCGCCGTTCCTGCGCGCCATCGTGATGAAGAAGAACCACAGTGCCGAGTGGAAACGCCTCTGGGTGGAGAGCAGCATCAACCGCGTGCCGCTGCTCTTTACGGTGTTCGTGCGCTTTATGATAGCACTGGCTTTCATCTTCTACATCATCAATTTCCTCTCGCGCTTTACCAATGCTCTGATTGTCTGCATCGGTGCAGCAGTAGTGATGCTGATGATAACCTCCCGCCGCATCAAGAAGCGTAGCATCGTGATGGAGCGCGTCTTCGTTCACAACCTCCGCTCGCGCGATATTGCGGCTCAGGTGAATGGCGAAAAGCGGCCGCTCTACGAGGGCAGACTGCTAGACCGGGATATCCACATCAGCGAATTTGAAGTGCCTGAAGATAGCAGTTGGACTGGCAAATCGCTGCGAGAACTGCATCTGCGCCAGCGGTTCGGTGTAGACCTGAGCAGCATTCACCGCGGCTCTCACCGGCTGAACATCCCGAACGGCAACATGATCATCTTCACGGGCGACAAACTGCAGGTAATCGGCAACGACGACCAGCTGCAGAAATTCAACACCGCCCTGCAGAGCGACCTGCTGCCTGAGGAAGCTGAAATAGAAAAGCGCGAGATGAAACTTAGCCAGCTCATCATCAGCGGCGGCAGCGAATTCCTGGGAAAGACACTGATAGAAAGCGGAATAAGGGATAAATACAACTGTATGGTGGTAGGACTGGAAGAGGGCCGGGAGAACCTGACCCGTGTTCTGCCTACCCGAGTATTCGAAAAAGGCGATATCATCTGGCTGGTAGGCGAAGAGGCTGACCTTCAGAAGATTCAGGAAAAGAGCTAATAAACTTGAGTTTTTTTTAGGCACGGATTACACGGATTTATAGCGCTCATGTAAATTAAGCGATTTACCATCTCATAAAAAATCCGTGTAATCCATGCCTTATTTATACCCCTGGGCGTGTGGGGACATTTTCCAAGGATTTATCTCACGGTGATATGGAAGCACCCCTGCTTCACCTCATATTTGATATAGCAGCGGTTCTTGTTGCGGAAATCGCGGAGCACCTCGGAGAACACCCATTTCAGGGTATCATTCTGCACCTGTCGGCGAGGCTGTTCACGGGTCTGAATCTGCTTGTAGCGGTTGTAGCAGATATCGAAGGTAGTACCATAGAGATGACACGAATTCTCGGTAGCATTACCGTTTCGGGTACGCAGTTTCGCCACATCATCCTTGGTGCGCAGAATGCTCGTCACGATAATCTTATGCAGCGGAATGCCCTTAATCTGCAGCGAATCGAAATAGGCACGGCCGATATCCTGGAGCAGCACAGAGGCACGAGGCACCAGGTAAGGAATACTGTTGTTCAGCTTGTCAACATAAAAGAAAGGGTTGCTGCCCACATACACCAGCTTGCCCTTGCTGTTCTCCGCCTCCAGACGGTTCTGTACCGGTTTCACACCATGCTTAGTAGCCGCCAGAATCTGCACATCCTGCTGGTCGGGGAAAGTATTGCCGAAATGAGGCACCGAGAAGATGCGATGCTTCACCTCCTTGCCATCCTTGTCGAAGAAGATAGAAGGCTTGCCGCTCTGTGCCGTATCAGGCATAACAGAGAGTTCATCCTCCTTCAGGTCCTCAGCCACATTCCCTTCAGCATCAGCCGATGCATCAGAAATCTCAGCAGAAGAAGCATCAGAAGCAGCCGAATCCTTCGCTGCCACGAGCGTAGAATCAGCCGCACCAGCAGCCGCAATCTTCGGTTTTGCTACTCCCGGAAAGATGACTCTTACCAGCGCCAGAAGCAAAACCACAATACCAAAACCCTGTAAATATCTGTTCTTACTAATCTTCATAATTATCTTATTTTCACGAAATAATATTCTATATTCTTCAGGCAAAACGGGAACCGCATCGCCAAATTTAGCTGCAAAGGTAACAAAATCTCTCGAAAAAATAGCTTTTTTAATATTTAAAGAATGTTTTATTCGCCGAAATTTGCTCATTTCATGGAAAAGTAGTAATTTTGCAGCGTTATATAACAAAATATTAGATAGGATAGTTTAAACTTTATAGAATTAAGACATTTTGATAGAGAAACATATTGTACTTGAAGATATCGATCCAGTGATGTTCTACGGTGTGAACAATGCCCACCTGCAGATGATTAAATCGCTGTATCCTAAGTTGCGTATCGTAGCACGCGACAACGTGATTCGTGTGCTCGGCGACGAAGAGGAAATGGCAAAGGTGGAAGAGGATATTGAGCAGATGCGCAAGCACTTGCTTAAATACAACATGCTCAATGATGAAGACATCCTGGACATCGTGAAAGGAAAACAGACCAAGGCGGACAGCGTGAAAGGCGTGCTGGTATACAGTATCAGTGGCCGACCTATCAAGAGCCGCAGCGAAAACCAGCAGCAACTGATAGATGCTTACGAGAAGAACGACATGGTATTTGCCGTGGGACCAGCCGGTACCGGTAAGACCTATCTCAGCATCGCCCTTGCCGTAAAGGCCCTCAAGGAGAAAGCCATCAAGAAAATCATCCTCTCACGACCAGCCGTAGAAGCCGGCGAAAAGCTCGGTTTCCTGCCTGGCGATATGAAAGACAAAATTGACCCATACCTCCAGCCGCTCTACGATGCGCTGGAAGACATGATACCTGCCGTAAAGCTGCAGGATATGATGGAAAAGCACATTATCCAGATTGCTCCGCTCGCCTTTATGCGCGGACGCACACTCAGCGATGCCGTCGTCATCCTCGACGAGGCGCAGAACACTACCTCCCAACAGATTCGCATGTTCCTAACCCGTATGGGCATGAACACCAAGATGATTATCACCGGCGACCTGACACAGATTGACCTGCCACGCGAACAGCGAAGCGGACTGAAGGAGGCGCTCAAGATTCTGGACGGAGTGGAAGGCATCGGAGTGGTGAAGCTGGGACAGAAGGATATCGTGCGCCACAAACTCGTAACCCGCATCGTTAACGCATACGACAAGTATGACAAGGAGAGAGCGGAAGAAAAGAAAACAATTAAAAATTAATAATTGATAATTAATAATTAACAGTACTGCTCTAGGGGCAGGCTCAATTATAAATTGTAAATTATAAATTATAAATTAAATAAAATGAAAGCATTAACAAAGACAGATTTCCATTTTGATGGACAGAAGAGTGTTTACCACGGTAAAGTACGTGATGTGTATGACATTAACGACGACCTCCTCGTGATGGTCGCTACCGACAGAATCTCAGCGTTCGACGTTGTTCTGCCTAAGGGTATCCCTTTCAAAGGACAGGTGCTCAATCAGATTGCAGCTAAGTTCCTGGACACAACTACAGACATCTGTCCAAACTGGAAGTTGGCTACTCCAGACCCAATGGTTACCGTAGGTTTGAAGTGCGAAGGTTTCCGCGTGGAGATGATCATCCGTTCTATCCTCACCGGTAGTGCATGGCGCGAGTATCAGAAGGGCTGCCGCGAGATCTGCGGTGTGAAGTTGCCAGACGGTATGCGCGAGAACCAGCGTTTCCCAGAGCCTATCATCACCCCTACTACAAAGGCCGACGAGGGTCACGACATGAATATCTCTAAGGAAGAGATCATCGCCCAGGGTATTGTTAGTGCAGAGGATTATGCTGTGATGGAGGACTACACACGCCGCATCTTCGCCCGCGGTCAGGAAATCGCTGCCAAGCAGGGCTTGATCCTCGTAGATACCAAGTACGAGTTCGGCAAACGCGACGGCAAGGTTTACCTCATCGACGAGATCCACACTCCAGACTCTAGCCGCTACTTCTATGCTGACGGTTACGAGGAGAAGTTTGAGAAGGGTGAACCACAGCGCCAGCTCTCTAAGGAGTTCGTTCGCCAGTGGCTCATCGAGCACAACTTCATGAACGAGCCAGGCCAGACCATGCCAGAGATTACCGACGAGTATGCAGAGAGCGTATCCGACCGCTACATCGAACTCTACGAGCACATCACCGGCGAGAAGTTTGACAAGGCTGCTGAGGAAGGCGACATCGCTGCCCGCATCGAGAAGAACGTAAGCGAGTGGCTTGCTGCACACAAGTAGTTTTTAGTTAATAGTTAATAGTTAAAAGTTTATAGCATGAACCACTTTGGCAATCTTGCTAAACGGCGAAGCCGCTATAAATTATAAACTATATATAAATGTATAAGCAAGAACAGATAAAGCCCTACGAGGGCACAGGAGACAAGGGCAAGCTGGTAGAGGAGATGTTCGACAACATCGCCCCTACCTACGATACCCTGAACCACCGTCTCTCGTGGGATATCGATAAGGGATGGCGCAAGAAGGCAATCAGGCGTCTTGCGCCCTTCTCTCCTAAAAAGATGCTCGACATCGCTACCGGTACCGGCGATTTCGCCATCCTTGCCGCACAGATGCTACATCCCGACCAGCTGATCGGAGCAGACATCTCGGAAGGCATGATGGAGATAGGCAGACAGAAGGTAAAGCAGCTGGGACTGGAAAACACCATCTCCTTTGCCAAGGAAGACTGCCTCAACCTCTCTTTCCAGGACGAGAGCTTCGATGCTGTAACCGCAGCCTTCGGTATCAGAAACTTCCAGAACCTGGACCAGGGACTGAAGGAAATGTGCCGGGTACTGAAAAAAGGCGGACATCTCTGCATCGTAGAACTCACCACGCCGGTCAGTTTCCCGATGAAGCAGCTGTTCAGCATCTACAGCAACACTGTCTTGCCGATGTATGGCAAACTCATCAGCAAAGACCAGAGCGCCTACAGTTATCTCAACAAGACCATCGAGGCATTCCCTCAGGGCGAGGTTATGATGGAGGTGTTCAAAAAGGCAGGATTCGCAAAGGCAGAGTTCAAGCGACTCACCTTCGGCATCTGCACACTCTATTTCGCAACCAAATAAAACAAAAATATTATGGACAAGTATGGACTCATAGGTTTCCCTCTGGGGCATTCGTTCTCAAAGAACTATTTCAACGAAAAGTTTGAGAACGAGGGCATCGATGCCCAATACATCAACTTCGAGATACCTTCTATAGAAAATCTTACCGAGATTCTCGACTCAAATCCAGAACTAAAGGGTCTCAACGTCACAATACCTTATAAGGAGAAAGTGATCAGCTATCTCGACGTGGTAAGCCCTGAGGCGAATGCTATCGGAGCCGTCAACGTGATCAAGGTGGAGCACAGAGGCGAAGATGTTTATCTGAAAGGATACAACAGCGATGTAATCGGTTTTACCAAGAGCATCGAACCTTATATCGAGCCTTATCACAAGAAGGCTCTCATCCTGGGTACAGGCGGAGCTTCAAAGGCTATCAACTTCGGTCTGAAATCGCTCGGACTGGAAACAGCCTTCGTGAGTCGATACGAGCGTCCGGGTACTATCCAGTACGAAAAAATCACCCCTGAGGTTATCAAGGAGTATAACGTCATCGTAAACTGTACCCCAGTGGGCATGTACCCACACGTAGACGAGTGTCCTGCGCTGCCTTACGAGGCAATGGACAGCCACACCCTGCTCTACGACCTCATCTACAATCCCGACGAAACCCTCTTCATGAAGAAGGGCAAAGAACACGGAGCCACAGTAAAGAATGGCTTGGAGATGCTCTTGTTGCAAGCCTTTGCATCATGGGATTTCTGGCACCAGGAAAAATAAGCATATCATAAAGTTCAAAGATCAAAGTTCAAAATAAGAATATGAGTAACAATAGATATATGATGCGCGGTGTTAGCGCAGCAAAGGAAGATGTTCACAACGCTATCAAGAACATCGACAAGGGTATCTTCCCACAGGCTTTCTGCAAGATCATACCTGATATATTGGGCGGCGACCCAGAGTATTGTAACATTATGCATGCCGACGGTGCAGGTACCAAGTCGAGCTTGGCCTACATGTACTGGAAGGAGACGGGCGACCTCTCTGTATGGAAAGGTATCGCTCAAGATGCTATCGTGATGAATACCGACGACCTGCTCTGCGTAGGCGCCGTAGACAACATCCTCGTAAGCTCTACCATCGGACGCAACAAGATGCTCATCCCAGGCGAGGTAATCTCAGCTATCATCAACGGTACTGATGACCTGCTCCACGAGATGCGTGAGATGGGTATCGGCATCTATCCTACCGGCGGTGAGACTGCTGACGTAGGCGACCTGGTTCGTACTATCATCGTTGACTCTACCGTTACCTGCCGCATGAAGCGCAGCGATGTCATCAACAATGCCAACATCCGTCCAGGCGATGTCATCGTAGGTCTTTCTTCTACAGGTCAGGCTACTTACGAGAAGAAGTATAACGGCGGTATGGGCAGCAACGGTTTGACTTCTGCCCGCCACGATGTATTTGCCAAGTATCTCGCAGAGAACTATCCTGAGAGCTACGACCACGCCGTGCCAGACGAGTTGGTTTACAGCGGTAAGTATAAGTTGACTGATGAGGTAGAGGGTTCACCTATCAATGCCGGCGAGTTGGTTCTCTCTCCTACCCGCACCTACGCTCCTGTCATCAAGAAGATTCTCGACGAACTCCGCCCAGAGGTTCACGGTATGGTTCACTGCACCGGTGGTGCCCAGACCAAGGTTCTTCACTTCGTAGGCGAGAACTGCAAGGTAGTGAAGGACAACATGTTCCCAGTACCTCCACTCTTCAAGGCGATCCACGACTGCTCAGAGACCGACTGGAAAGAAATGTATCAGGTATTCAACATGGGTCACCGCATGGAGATCTACGTACGTCCTGAGGTTGCCGAGAAGGTTATCGCCATCAGCAAGAGCTTCAACATCGATGCCCAGATTGTGGGTCACATCGAAGAAGGCAAGCGCAGCCTGACCATCAAGAGCGAATTCGGAACATTCGAATACTAAAAATAGAATTAAGATTAATGGATAATAACAACATATTACAGAAGCTAGAAGGCTTAGAGAGCCGATACGAGGAAGTAAGCACCCTCATTACCGACCCAGATGTCATCGCCGACCAGCCACGCTACGTGAAGCTCACCAAGGAATGGAAAGACCTGGGTGACATCATGGACGCACGCAAGCGATACATCAACTGTCTGAATAGCATCAAGGAGGCAAAGGACATCCTTGCCAACGAGAGCGATCCGGAAATGAAGGAGATGGCTCGCGAAGAACTCAACGAGAACGAGGCGCTGCAGCCTAAACTTGAAGAAGAAATCAAGATTGCGCTGGTACCTAAGGACCCAGAAGACGCCAAGAACGTACAGATGGAAATCCGAGGCGGTGCCGGAGGCGACGAGGCAGCCCTCTTTGCAGGCGACCTATTTAATATGTATAAGAAATACTGCGAATCGAAGGGATGGACCGTCAGCGTGACTTCTGTTTCTGAAGGCGCAGTAGGTGGATACAAGGAAATCGACTTCGCAGTAAGCGGTACTGACGTTTACGGTACATTGAAGTACGAATCAGGTGTTCACCGTGTTCAGCGTGTGCCTGCTACTGAAACACAGGGCCGTATGCACACCTCAGCTGCTACCGTGGCCGTATTGCCAGAGGCAGACAAGTTTGAAGTGAACATCAACGAAGGCGATATCAAGTGGGATACCTTCCGAAGTTCAGGTGCCGGTGGTCAGAACGTGAACAAGGTGGAGTCTGGTGTACGTCTCCGCTACCCTTGGAAAAACCCTAACACAGGCGAGGTAGAGGAAATCCTCATCGAGTGTACCGAAACCCGTGACCAGCCAAAGAACAAGGAGCGTGCCTTGAGCCGCCTCTATACATTCATCCACGACCGTGAGCACCAGAAGTATGTTGACGATATCGCCAGCCGCCGCAAGAGCCTCGTTTCTACCGGCGACCGCAGTGCGAAGATCCGTACCTACAACTTCCCGCAGGGCCGTGTTACCGACCATCGTATCGGTTATACCACTCACGATCTCAACGGTTTCCTGGCAGGTGATATTCAGGACATGATTGATGCCCTGACTGTAGCCGAGAACGCAGAGAAGCTGAAAGAAACAGAATTGTAAAACCCCGATTCATCGTTCCGTACTTCGGGGCGATGAATCATCATATCAATCCATTATGAACAGAAAAGAACTCGTAGAGCAGATTTTCGCCAAGAAGAGTTTCTTGTGCGTAGGTCTTGACACAGATATCAACAAGTTGCCAAAGTGCATCACCGAGAGTGAAGACATCCAGGGCGCAGAAGCCGAAATGATATTCAGATTCAACCAGGCTATCATCGATGCAACAGCCCCATACTGTGTGGCTTACAAGCCAAACCTGGCTTTCTATGAGAGCCGTGGCATCGATGGCATGATTGCCTTTGAAAACACCATCAAGTATCTCCACAGTCACTATCCAAACCATTTCATCATCGCAGATGCCAAGCGCGGCGATATCGGCAACACCAGCAAGATGTATGCCCAGACATTCTTCGAGGAGTACAATATCGACTCTGTAACCGTAGCACCTTATATGGGTGAGGATTCAGTCAAGCCATTCCTCGAGTATGACGGCAAGTGGGTTATCCTCCTGGCACTTACCAGCAACAAGGGTAGCCACGACTTCCAGCTCACCGAGGATAAGGAGGGCGAGCGCCTCTTCGAGAAGGTTCTCAAGAAGAGCCAGGAATGGGGCAACGATGAGAACATGATGTATGTAGTAGGCGCTACACAGGGCAAGATGTTCGAAGATATCCGCAAGGTGGCTCCTAACCACTTCCTCCTCGTACCGGGCGTAGGTGCACAGGGTGGCAGCCTGCAGGAGGTTTGCAAGTATGGCATCATCAAGGACTGCGGCTTGCTCGTCAACTCTTCCCGCGGCATCATCTATGCCAGCAACGGCGATGACTTTGCTGAGGTAGCAGGTCAGAAAGCTAAGGAATTGCAGGCAGAAATGGCAGCAGAACTTGCTAAGTTATAAAAACTCGATTTAGGCGCAAAGTATCTTGAAAAAGAGGCTTTGCGCCTAAAAAATACCTTTTTATGGGGAGAAAAAGCAAAATATTACAAAATAAAGTCGAGAATCTAAATCTTTTTTGCTATTTTTGCAAACAAATTGCGGTTACCTAAAGGTAATGATGCCTTGGGAACCTAAATAAAACAAACTAGAAGTCAGATAAATTATGGAATTTACCGCTCAACAAATAGCCCAGTTCGTTCAGGGCCGTGTGGAAGGTGATGAGAACGCAACAGTCAACACCTTCGCAAAAATCGAAGAAGGTAAGGAAGGCGCCATCTCGTTCCTTTCTAACCCTAAATACACTCATTATGTTTACGAAACCAAGTCAAGCATCGTACTCATTGATGAGAACGTAGAATTGGAACACCCTGTCAGCACAACCCTCATCCGTGTGAAGAATGCATACGAGTGTGTGGCTAAGCTCCTGCAGATGTACGAATCCATGAAGCCTAAGAAGACCGGCATCGATCCGCTGGCTTTCGTATCTCCAAAGGCTAAGGTGGCTGAAGGCGTATATGTAGGTGCTTTCGCATATATCAGCGATGGTGCAGAGGTAGGCGAAGGTAGCCAGATTTATCCTCATGCCTACATCGGAGAGGGTGTGAAGATTGGTAAGAATGCACTCATCTATCCGAACGTTACCGTATATCACGGCTGTAAATTAGGCAATAACGTTACGCTTCATGCCGGTTGTGTAATCGGTGCCGACGGATTTGGATTCGCTCCAGGTCCTGAAGGTTACGACAAGATTCCTCAGATTGGTATAGTTACCATCGAAGACGATGTAGAGATTGGTGCCAACACTTGTGTAGACCGTTCTACAATGGGTTCTACCTATGTTCGCAAGGGCGTAAAGCTCGACAACCTCGTACAGATTGCCCACAATACCGATATCGGTGCCAACACCGTGATGTCTTCTCAGGTAGGTATAGCAGGCAGTACAAAGGTAGGCGAATGGTGTATGTTTGGCGGTCAGGTGGGTCTTGCCGGCCACATCACTATCGGCGATAAGGTGTTCCTCGGTGCCCAGAGCGGTGTTCCGGGCAGCCTCAAGAGCGGCCAGCAGCTCATCGGAACTCCTCCTATGGAGCAGCGCGCTTACTTCAAGTCTCAGGCCATCTTCCGTCGTTTGCCTGACATGTACAAGGAACTCAACGACCTGAAGAAGCAGATTGAAGAATTAAAGAAAAACAATTAAAAATAATAAGGCACGGATGACACGGATGACGCGGAGGCTAACGCCACTAAGGAATCCGAAGAAAACGCAGAGAAAAAATCCGTGTTATCCGTGCCTAAAAAATGAATATAATTATGTCAAAACAGAAGACACTGAAAGGTAGTTTCTCTCTTTGCGGAAAGGGTTTGCATACAGGCTTGAGCCTCACCGTAACTTTCAATCCTGCACCAGAGAACACCGGTTATAAAATACAGCGCATCGACCTCGAAGGCGAGCCTGTTATCCAGGCTGTAGCTGAGAACGTTGTTGAAACACAGCGCGGTACCGTACTCGGTAAGGGCGATATCCGTGTTTCTACCATCGAGCATGGTATGTCAGCACTCTATGCCCTCGGCATCGACAACTGTCTCATCCAGGTAAACGGTCCTGAGTTCCCTATCCTCGACGGTTCTGCTGCTCCGTATGTAGAGAAGATCCAGAGCATAGGCATCCAGGAGCAGAATGCTGAGAAAGACTACTACATCATCCGTCATAAGATTGAGGTGAAAGATGATAATGGGTCTGTCATCACCATTCTTCCTGACGAGGACTTCAGCATCACAGCCATGTGTTCTTTCGAGAGCAAATTCATCAACAGCCAGTTTGCTACCCTCGAAAAGATGGAGACATACGCAGAGGAGATTGCATCAGCCCGTACCTTCGTTTTCGTACGCGACATCATGCCTCTGCTTCAGGCTAACCTCATTAAGGGTGGTGACCTGGACAATGCCATCGTTATCTACGAGCGCCAGGTAGAACAGGCTCAGCTCGACCAGCTCGCCGACCATCTCAAGGTGCCTCACATGGATGCAAACAAGTTGGGTTACATCCAGCACCGCCCATTGCAGTGGGAGAACGAATGTACACGTCATAAACTGCTCGATATCATCGGCGATATGGCACTCATCGGCAAGCCTATCAAGGGTCGCATCATCGCTACGCGTCCAGGCCATACCGTAAACAACAAGTTCGCCCGCCTCATGCGCAAGGAGATTCGCAAGCACGAGATTCAGGCTCCTATCTACGATCCTAACGAGGAGCCAATCATGGATAATATCCGCATCCGTCAGCTCCTGCCTCACCGCTACCCTATGCAGCTGGTCGATAAGGTCATTGCTATGGGTCCTAACAGCATCGTGGGCGTAAAGAATGTAACCAGCAACGAGCCTTTCTTCACCGGTCACTTCCCTGAAGAGCCAGTGATGCCAGGCGTTCTCCAGGTAGAGGCGATGGCACAGTGTGGCGGTCTGCTCGTATTGAACCAGCTGGAGGAGCCTGAGCGCTGGAGTACTTACTTCATGAAGCTCGATGATGTGAAGTTCCGCAAGAAGGTGGTTCCAGGCGATACTCTCCTCTTCCGTGTAGAACTCCTCGCACCCGTGCGTCATGGCATCAGCTCTATGAAAGGCTATATGTTCGTAGGCGACCAGGTGGTGGCAGAGGCTACTTTCACAGCACAGATTGTTAAGAACAAGTAATAATAAAATAGAAATATGAATCAGATTAGTCCATTAGCGTTCGTTCACCCAGAGGCAAAACTCGGTGACAACAACATTATCGGTCCTTTCTGCTATATCGACAAGGACACCGTTTTGGGCGATAACAACGTATTGCAGAACAGCGTTACCATCCACGTGGGCGCTCGCATCGGCAACAATAATGAATTTTTCCCAGGCGCCAGCATCTCTACCAAGCCTCAGGACTTGAAGTTCAAGGGCGAGCAGACAACCTGCGAGGTTGGCGATAACAACAGCATCCGTGAGAACGTTACTATCTCTCGTGGTACAGCCTCTAAGGGCAAGACCGTAGTAGGCAGCAACAACCTCCTGATGGAGACTGTTCACGTGGCTCACGACTGCGTGCTCGGCAGCGGCTTGATTATCGGCAACTCTACCAAGTTTGCCGGTGAGGTGGTAGTAGACGACAACGCCATCGTCAGCGCCAACGTTCTCGTTCACCAGTTCTGCCATATCGCAGGTTACGTGATGATCCAGGGCGGTTGCCGTTTCTCTCAGGATATTCCTCCATACATCATTGCCGGCAAGGAGCCAACCCGCTACTGCAGCATCAACCTCATCGGTCTGCGCCGTCGCGGTTTCAGTAATGAGACCATCCAGAACATTCATGAGGCTTACCGCCTGCTCTACAGCAAGGGTATATTGAAGGAAGGTATCGAGGAAATCAAGAAGAATCTTGAGGTTACCAAGGAGATTCAGTATATTATCGACTTCGTAGAGAGTTCTCAGCGAGGCATTATCCGATAAAAGTAAAAGGGTAAAAAAGTAAAAAGGTAAAAAGAGCATCCTTGCATAGGTTTATGAAACGAGCAAGGATGCTTTTTTCTTGAATATAAAAAATGATATATGAAAACATTGATTGTGGTCTTAGGTCCTACCGGTGTAGGTAAAACGGAGCTTTGCCTTTCACTGGCAGAGCATCTCGCTATACCTATCATCAATGCCGACTCCCGCCAGATCTTCGCCGAACTTCCTATCGGAACTGCAGCCCCTACTGCCGAACAGCAGCAACGGGTAAAGCATTATTTCGTAGGAAACCACCACATCGAAGATTATTACAGCGCTGCCCAATATGAGGCTGATGTGATGAATCTCCTGCAGGAAGACATCTTCAAGAATCACGATGTGGCTCTGCTTACAGGTGGCAGCATGATGTATATCGATGCTGTATGCAAGGGAATCGACGACATCCCTACTGTTCGTGACGACATACGCACTTGGATGAAACAGCGGCTGGAAGAGGAAGGGCTGGAGGCGCTGGTAGAAGAACTCCACAAGATGGATCCGGAGCACTGGTCGATAGTAGACAGGAAGAATCCACGCCGCGTGGTTCATGCACTTGAAATCTGTCATCAGACCGGCAAGACTTATACTTCTTTCCGCACAGCCGAAAAGAAGCAGCGTCCTTTCCGCATCATCAAGATAGGTCTGAACCGCGACAGAACTGAACTCTACGACCGCATCAACCAGCGTGTACTGATGATGATGGACGAAGGTCTGGAGGCAGAAGCACGCAGCGTATACCCACAGAAGGGACTCACCTCGTTGAGAACCGTAGGCTACAAAGAAATGTTCTCCTACTTTGACGGCGAAATAGACCGCGATGAAGCTATCAGACAAATCCAATCGCACAGCCGTGAATACATGCGCAAGCAACTTACCTGGTTTAAGCGGGATACCACTATCCAATGGTTCCATCCAGAACAGCAAGAAGAAATCCTTGCGTACATTGATAAAGAAATAGGATAACTCTTAGTCGCTTTTTACTAAGAGTTATCCTAAAGTAAGGCTTGCCCCCTTATTTTAGGTGCAAGCGAATAAACTTATTGACTTCCAAGCACTTACATACACAATACAGAAAAAAAACACCGTAGATGGGACCAGCAGAAAAAGAGGAAAGATCTATATTCTCTCCCTTTATATCCAATCAAGAATTTCCTTGAAATATGAGATGCGGCGGAGTTTCGGGTGTTCATACTCTTCAGTCTTCTCATGCGCCCAAATAGATTGGGCAGGAATATGGATGGCAGAACAGCCGATGCTCAGCGCAGGAGCAATATCACTCTTGAAACTGTTACCCACCATGACGAGTTCTGAAGGCTGGACATCCAGTTCCCTGCAGAGGCGGCGGTAAGCTTCAGGCTTTTTATCGCTCACGATACTTACCACATCAAAATAACGCTGCAAACCCGAGCGCCATAATTTATTCTCCTGATCCTGCAACTCTCCCTTCGTAAAGACGGCAAGTTTCAATCCCTTGCCCTCTTTCTTCTTTTCATGCAGCAGAGCCAGCGTCTCCTCTACCCCCTCCAGCGGTTTGGCATCAAGATGCAGCAGACTCTTTCCCAGCCCTATAATCTGAGCAATCACATAGGCAGAAACCTTGCCCTTACTCACCTTCACGGCATTCTCTACCAGCGAAATGGTGAAAGCCTTGCAGCCATACCCCAAGTCAGCCATATTACCACTTTCCGTCTGTATATAGAAACGTCCGTTCATCTGCAGCACCTTGAACTGCAATTCCCGTTCCAACAACTCAACAGCCGGTCTCAACGGATTATCTTCAGACTCACGCAATACGGGGAGAGCCAATGCGTGTGCTAGATTGATGTAGGTCTGGTCGAATGAAATCTCACGCTTACTGCTCAAACCGATAAAACCCTCGAACAAAGAGAACATTTCACGAGGAGGGATGTAGATGAAATGACGGTCGTTCCACTTCTCGTCCGTTTCCAATTTCACAGTCGTCTTGGCTGCAGAGGAAAAGCTATATTGCAATACCTTGCTATCTATCGTAACCGCAATGTTCGCCCTACCGGAAGGTAGTCCTTTGCTGACCAAATTGCCGATGATGTCCGGCTTGAAATAATAGATCATATCTTCCGCCAAGATATACTCAAAC